>JAABUK010001076.1_pt1 | contig 53583 bp, 67 predicted proteins | sample 5559141 | NCBI WGS metagenome assembly JAABUK01 (sample SAMN10711869, study PRJNA513367) | rock metagenome | isolation source: Antarctica rocks | place: Antarctica: Victoria Land, Pudding Butte nord | collected 2016-01-03 | reverse complement strand
TCCTTTGAAGACTTCGACTTCTTTTTCTTTTTGGTGTCAAGAGCTGCGAAAAGGTTAGCACTCTCCAAATTCATCTCATGAGCTCTTGCGGGACCCTATTGTAAGGATGGTGCTGGTGAGTGATCACCAGATGAGCGCAGCACGGCACCGAAACAGAAAGTGCAAGTGTGCCAGAGCTGGAAGCTTTTCAAAGTGCTGAGCCGATACAGATCGATGGATGACACAATCTTTTGGCAGTACGCGATTTAGCTATCGCCTATTGCCTGACATGGCTGCGCTAACCTATTGGGGTCAGGTTACCTGTAAAGGCAATCCTGGCGTAATTACATTCGCTGTCAATGCAGCTTGATCCCAACCATTGCAGTTGCTCTGAGCTCTGCAATATGCATGTGGTGCTCTCAAGCTTACCGTGAGTAGTCCTGTGATCTTTCAATTGTGCAAAACACCAATCAGGCAGCGCATGTCATGGCAAGTCCAGCAAAGCAGCCATTCTTACACTATGACACACAAGACTGCATGTCACCAAAGGTAGGAGTATTTCAGCATACACGTCCACATTCTGTGGATTGGAGGCGGTCAAGCACAACACACTCGAGACAACAGATGGGAATGCCCACAAATTACCGCAGAATCAATTAGCACTGTTCACATTGCTAACATACAGACCAGACACTCAGCGTTGACGCTCGCACACTCTTCAGGCTCTCAGGGAACTCGCTCCAAGTCTATCTCACTACAGACCTATCTGATCTACAAAGAAGGTGGTGAACAAATGCCTTACGCAAGCTTCTTCTTCCCAGACATACGCTTCACCTGACTGTAAATGAACACACCTGCCAGAGAAATTCCAGTTCCTGCAACACCAGTGCACAGTGAGAACCATATCACCATACATAACATGTTGTCATACGTTCGTGATGCCAACTGGCTAGTCTGTGTGATCTTGGTTTGGCTAATAGTGGCAAAGCAAATGCATGACACGCCGTTTGCAAATCTGAACATTGGCACACATTCAGACCTGACAAGATTGGCATGTCAGATTAACCTGATTGCTCACCAATCATATTCTGCTTGGACATGGGGTTCTGGAAGACAATCACTGAGGCCACAATGACGATGACCCTCTTGAGGCAGTTGCCAACAGAGTGTGTGACCGGGGTCACCCTCTGCAGGATCATGTAGGACACCTGCACACCAAACTCACTGCTCCAATGGCACATCAAGCACATGAGGCTGTCCCTTGTGCATGCTGACTTGCCAGAGCAGTAGATGTGCATGCTGCTCTGGCAAGTCAGCATGCACATTTACTGCCAGCACAAGTGACAGGCAAAGGTTGAGGGCAGGCACAGGTTACAGTAACTGGTGTGCAGTGTCGGCAGACAAGTCCTTTCACTGTTTGACAGCAACTGTGCGCCAGTCCATGGCATCATGCAGCATCAAGATCACCTGCTGGTATGCATGGAAGCAAACGCCAGCCAGTAGTGTCTTCTTGATGACCTCTGTGCTGTTGAGAATGCCCATGGACTGCATTGCTGAGGGCGTGAACTTGACTCCTTCCAGCAGCAGCGTGACAGGTGCCAAGATGAAGAAAGACATGATGGTGATGATACTGAACAGGTTGATGTTATCCAGTCGTACAGAACCCTGCATCAGAGGCAACATTGTCAGGTTGTATGTACACGAGAAGCACAAGTGGCATGTACAATTGTGTATGCAGTGCTAAACCATGCAGCGCATTCAGGGCCTTGGAACCTAATTGCCAGTTCATGCAGCGGTGGCCAAGTATACGGAGGCTTTGCACTCAGAATGCAGAATGAAGTTGCAGCAAATCTGCAGTGCCTTTGGCAATGTGTAGCAGTCTCACAGCAATGTGATCATGTGGTTTACCTTGGTGTCTTTGCCCATGAACTTCTTGGACAGGACGTTTCTGGACTGGAAAGTGATGTTAGAGCCCATCGCCGCCAGGAAGCCACCCCAGTTGAAGGTGGCTTCTGTCACAGATGCCATAGCTACACCTCCCACAATGGGAAACAGGGACAGCACAATAGGGATGGTTGGGGTGTCTCCAAGGAACGCAGCTGATAGAGCTACACTGAAGAATGGCTCAAGCGCCTACAAAACATAAACCTCATTGGGTTGACATGCACTGGAGTGAGGTGAGCCACATCAGCATTGGAATTGTGCAGCATCCTCATTTGCCATTCTGCATGGCCCAGATCAAGCAATATTGCATTGCAAATGACAAGTGTTTTGTCTACACAAAATGAAAAATGAGTCCACAGCAGTAACAGCGCAAGACTTGTTGGCATCTAGCCGCACACTGGTTGCCTTGCAAGTCAAAAGATGCTGACATTGACAGCAGGTGATCAGGATCAGTAGCTTGTACAAAGAAATTTTCAGCGTTTACTGTCTCTGACCTTGATGGTGTGCGTAAATGATACAGCGACACGCCCCAGACTGACGTTGGTCAAGAGGTTCCCCAGCGTGTGTACTCCTGCCAAAGGTGAAATGCCTTTTGCCTGCACTCATGCTCAAAATTGCATGTGTGATCCCAAGATCCAACAAGATGCCTCTAGCATCATGAGACAGCGGCATCATGGTCAAACGCGCTTACCATGTCTTTTGAGAACTCAGGCTTCTTGAGCAGACCCACTGTCCACATGAACACAGCAAAAAGGGATCCAACTGCAAACTGTAGACAGGCACAATGTCTAGTAAGTCTAACTGCAAACTAGCACTCAAAAAGTACAGGAGCAACGATCATTGTGCCATACCTGAACAGTTGTGCAGGTGACAGGATATGGGAAGACCTTGAGAACTTGCTTGTTGTATCTGCAATAAAAGTCAAGGCACCTCAGCCCCATGCGCTTGGTGCATTGGTCAACTAGCGGGCAACTAGCTTGCAGACTTGTGCCTCACATGTTGAAGAAAGTGTTAAAACCGTACCAGCCGGCGAACAAGGCACCGAGAATGAGAGGATTCTCTTTCTTGGGTGCTGCCGCGGGGACTGCAAAGCAATGCTTGCTTAGCGGAAAAGGTGCAGGAAGCTTGCTGCAATCCACGATCAGTACCTGCTGGACTCGAAGCCGCTGCACTCGACGCCACCACAGAAGTCTGCCGATGGCGAACGATCTGGGGTGACGCGCTCTTCAGGAGCCTGGAGCCGCTCAAGAATCTTTGTTGTGCAGACGGCGAACATGCGGCGTTGACCTTGCGGAAACTTAGACGAGGTCGTGAAGTCGGTCCCGCCGGTTTGCATGGTCGTGTCGCTGCATCGATCTGCCCAAGCGCTTGAACCGACATGGTGGACGTCATCCTGCGCCTCTCGTACGCCGCAACCACCGCACTTGCTTTGCTTTGAAGTCTGGCTTTGACCAAATAGAATGATGGCCGGTATACGGCGTACGGACTGAATCACAGGCCAGAGTCCCATTAGTACAAAGCCCCTTGACAACAGCAACATCTCAGCACTGCAAAACCACGCCCTTCTTTATATCTCAGAGTTACAGGCTGCCTGGTAATCCGGTGACCCGCCCGCTCATGCAGGAAACTCTGCCCAAATCATAGATGTTCTTTACAGGCTTCAGAAGGTGGGCACAGCCTATTGCTGCAAGCATACACGTTATGTAGCTGCGACCTTGCAGCAAGTATTCATGGCTGACGTATTGTCCAAAGGGATTCCTGCAAGCTATCATGATCAGCTAATTTCCATCTACCAGCTAATAGCTAAATAAAATACAAAGCATGAAATGCCTTCCCCAGATGCCTTCGTAGATACTGCAGTGGTTCTTGGTGACTGAACATTAATATTATCTGATGTACAGGAATTGATCATAACGGCAGCGCAATTTTCACTCCAGCACAGTCATTCTTCCATGTCCTCATCATCATCATCATCATCATTGCCAGGAGCGCCAGGTGGACCCCCTTCAAGCTGTAGAGCATTCATGTCATCCAGAAGCTCGTCCAGTGGGATCTCAGGCAGATCATCTTCATCATCATAGCCGTCTGCCATGGCATCTGCTTGCTGCTGAGCAGCCGCAGGGTTGTGTGCAGGGTCCTTGTATAGAGCAACCCTGCTGCGCATCTCTGGGTCCTCTTCCAGCTCCTGCAAATGCAACCATTGCATTCAGCAAAATGATCACAGCATTGATGCCTTGGACAGACGAGCATGTAAAGGTGGATTCAAACTTCACCATATGCGTACAGCAGCTGGTACACAAGCAATGAAGTGGAAACAAATCAAACGCAGAGTACAAACGTTGTCATTTTCACGCAGGATAGCAAAGATATCATGCAGCTTTGGGTAAAACCATGCTACAATGCACACGGACCCAATAAGCAAACTGCGCTAATGACTGACATCACTACAACAGCAGATGCAGCTGCACATGCCACTTGCAGGTACAGCCTGACAAAGCAAGCGCACCTGCATGAAGCGTTCCAGGTCCTGCTGGCGCCTGTCTGCTTGGGCCTGCTGCCCCTTCTTGAGCTGCATGGTGTCCTCTGAGTCCATGGCCATGCGCTTCAGCTTCCAGCTGCGGCCCTGCCCCTTCACATGCCTCTTCCTGCGCCGCTCCTCATAGCTCTTGCGCACCTACACTCCCACCACATCACTCAGCTTGGCTACTGAGAGCTGTGACCACTGTAAAAATGCAGCCGTTACTTGTAAGCTGTGACTGCAGAGCTGCTCAGTTGAGTATGATGCAACAGATACTTGAGCAGTGAAGCATGCTGCTGATTCTAATTTGTATGCTCATGATGCCAGAGCAGCACATCATAGAAGTGTTGCACTGCAAAGACAAGACAGCAGACAGGCCGATATCAAGAGCATGTGCATTGCCACGAGGATGGCTTGCAGCCCAGGCCTGCACCATGAGCCTGTCTTTCTGGCAAGGCTGCAATTTGGCAAGGCTGCAATTTGGAGTTATACATGCATGCACAGCCTGTGAGGTATCAAAAAATGCAGTGTCAGAAGCAAGACAGATTGTGCGGTGGCTCATCCACATTGTCACATAGCTCGTGCCTGCTCACAGCTGATAGTGAAGACAACTTGTTTTTGTGATGTGACAGCCTACCAGGACTACATCTGGCAGGGTGTTGCCCTTCTGCAGGAAGTTCTCCAGCTCATCATCCACAAAGTTGGCCCTGGTCAGGTCATAGCCTAGTGCTGTGTCCCCAGGGTTGAGCAGGTGCCCCAGGTGGGTCCTGACATGGTAGGTGGTGTCATTACTGCCCAGGTCGGCAACCCTTGCCACCTGTGCGTCTGCCAGCTCCAGCTTGCCCTGGGCTGCTGACTGGCCGGTGGTCTCAATGTCCAGGATCATGTACTCCACCAGGTGTCTGCTGTTCAGCAGAGCTCTGTATGGCGCTCTCCAGAACACTGGTGCCTGAACGATGTAGGCACAACTGTGAGCCTCAGCACATCTTTTGTGGGCCCTGAATTGGTGTGCATGTAGCACAAGCTGCACTGCAGAATGCATCAACGACACGTTTTCAAACAGTGAACCAGGCGGCCTGTTGTCAACACACAAACAGCACCATGGCAGGCAGGCATCTCAAACTGGCTTGAATGCAATTGTGGCTTGGTCGTGGCAGAGCGAGTGCGAGTAAGCGGAAGGGGTGTGTCACCTCTACTTGGGTGGTCCTCAGGGTGTTGGGTTCCATGAAGTGCAGAGTGTTCATGGCACGCGTGCACAGCACAAGAGGTCCCAGGTGCCCCATGGAACTGGAGATCTTGGATGGCAGGAATATCAAGTCATCCTACAGAGACAGAGTAGGGGTCAGGCGAGACAATACATCACAGCACAGCATACACAGAATGCACTGCGTCAATGCATCTGCTCAAAAGAGAGGGGAAAGACTTGTATGCAGCGAGACGGGCATACACAAATGCTGCCCCCCTGCAGGTCAACACAGAAACCTCCCCAGTCAAAACGTAAAAGGCCCAACTGGTGCAAGATGACACGCATGACAGGCAAGGTCTGGCAGGTAGGCAGACTGGGGCATCCCTTGGGGGAGCGTACCTTGCAGATGGGGACTATCTCCACTGAGAAGGTGTACTTGTAGTTGTAGGTGGCGTTCTGCTCATTGTGACTGACCAGCTGCTTATCAGTGCGATACCGCAGCGGCACCACACCGTGCAGGAAATCCAGGAACCGCTGGGCATGACTGCGTTTGCTGAAGAAGAAATCTACGCCCTGCATTGGTATTGAAATGGTTGGCACTATGTCCTTGCACAAATTTGATCACTCTGACGACTTGCAATAGCTTGATTTTGCAATAGCATCCTGATACTCAGATTCTGTTACTAGTGATGGATACAAACAGTTGCCAGCGTGCCTGACTCAATGCACATGCACGATCATGCAAAGCAAATACCATGCTCATCAGCTCAATGCTGCAATTACAGAAATGCAACGCTTGATTGCAAGCTGCACCCTCTCTGGGAGACCATACTGTGTGTTGTCATTGGCAGAACATGCAAGACATGCACCCACCTCATGGATGTCCTTGATGTTGATGCAGGTAGACGCTGCATTGTACTTCAGGATGACCTGCTCCAGAAACATGAATGTACGTTTGTGCTCTGTGTGCTGTCGCACCTGCATCATTGATCATTTACATTCAGCACACAATTTAGCAGATGGCGAATCCTCGCCACTGGACAGCGATGCCAGGCAGGCGTGCCTGTTTTGCTCAAAACCCATGTACTAGCATATGCAGCCAATGTACATTGAGCACACATCATTCAGCAAGATATGAGGCCGTTGACCATAACACAAGAAGAATTTGGATTGTGTGTGTCACATGGATCAAGGTGCACAAGGTATAGAATGAGTTGCTGGACAGACACAGCCTGCGCTGGAGGCTGACCTGAACAACTGCAGTCCACGTATTGGGATTGGCTGCAGCTCTAGAACAATCTGGGCACATGTGTGTTTCCACCACATACTCTACAACGAAGGTCTGCTGCAGAATGGCCCCGTTGAAGACCTCGCTTTGTACTGTCAGCTTGGTCTTGAGCCTGCGCGAATGAGGCTCTGTCCAGATGAAACCAGCATCCACAAGCTTGACCTGCATCAGGCAAAGCTCATGTCAGACCATCACATATGAACTGCTGTTGCATCCATGATATGGCACACTAAGCCACAGCAACATATGTAGGATCAAGGTATTGCAAGCAAAGGCTTGAGCAGGGCAGGAAAGTGCCTCAAGCAGAGTGCTGAAAGCTAGCGAAATACCTTCTGCAACCCCTTTATTCGCTTGACGCAGAATGTCAGCAGTTCCTTAGATTCCAGCTCTGCTCGTACCCAGTTCTTTGGTGGTTGCAAGTATCTATTGCATTCCTTGCACCACAGGACAGTGACCTGCTTCTGTATCGGGGCAGTGATATCTACTTGGGAGCGTATACAACTGACACACATGTTGGAAGGGTTGCTCATGATGGAAGTACCACAGAGACAACATAATCTGCAGACAGAAAGCAGGTCTATCGCGACTTGAAGTGCAAATGATCACTGGAGGAAGCTTCTGAAGCGCTACAAACGTACACATGGCCGTATGTGTGCTGCTGAGGGACTAGACTCGGCCCAGCATACGACACGGTGGCTGGACCTCCCATATTATCTGTGGTCGCCATAGTCACGGCTCGACTGTGACCTTGCTATGCACTTTACCTTACTACGCAGGGCCTCGACGGCAGACAAGCGCTTGACAAGCCAACACACCACTACCAGCAACAACGTTCTTGATGTTCGTTGCACTGTAAGCAATCGGCAAAAGTTTCGAAGCTCTCGTAACGGCTGTCTAGGAGAGGGTTTGGTCAAGGGTTGGCATCATTGGTAAATTTGGCTTCGGAGCGATTTGTGACTTTAGTGAGTCAAAGCGTCTCGGCGGCTCTCTCTCTTTAGCTAGGCAGGCAAGAAGGCCTACAGGAGGGCAACATGGTCAAATACGCGAGGGAGCCGGACAGTCTCACCAAGTCATGCAAGGTACCTTGCTGACGCAGAGGCTGTCAGCTACTGCAAGCTTGCCGCAAACACTTTTGCTCGGCACTGTAATCAGCAACTGTAATTCGGCCCTGATGTCCGCAATAATTGCAGGCTCGTGGATCGGACCTGCGTGTTCATTTTAAGAACACGCGAGAATCCGCAATGGCATTGAGGAAAATGGACCTTGGCAAGGCAAAGAAGTACTTGGAGGATGTCCTTGGCCACAGGCGTATCATTCCCTTCCGTAGGTTCTGCGGAGGTGTTGGGCGATCAGGACAGACAAAGAATGAGGGTTTGAGCAATGGACAGGGTCGCTGGCCTGCAAAGTCCTGTGAATTTCTGTTGGGTCTGTTGAAGAACGCAGAAAGCAATGCAGAGGTGTGGTTGGTTGCTTCAACTGACAGCTCAATAGAACAGAGCAGCTGTGTCAGCTTGTAGTAGTAGAAGAAGATCAACCCTCAACACCTAATTTGGGCTTTGCAGGTTAAGGGCTTGGACACAGATGCTCTTTACATTTCACACATTCAAGTGAACCAGGCACAGAAGCAGCGCAGGCGTACATACAGGGCGCATGGACGCATCAACCGTACGTCTCTTGCATAATTGCTGCTTGATGAGCACAATTTCAGGACAGCCTATACTGACTTTGTGCATTTGCATGGGTATGCATACTTCAGCATAAGGTGTCAGGTGGTTTGGACAGATTGTCAAAGCAATGTTGGGAAGACGTCAGCAAGTTTGGCAGGAAGGCTGACTGAGTCTGTGCTGTGCAGCTTTCATGTCCAGCCCTTGCCACATTGAGCTAGTCTTGACAGAGAAGGGCTCAGATGTCAAGAATGAGGAGGTGAGCAAGCATCAAACAAGGGATATTTTTAGCAAAGACTGGTTATGTCAGTAAACACTGGGTATATTTGTCTTGCAGCAGCTGTTGATGATGTCACCTGTATTGCTATTGTGTGACAGCAAAGCAGCTGAGCAGTCGGATTGTTTGATGAATCGTTTGATGATGTTTGATTGTTTGATGTGACAGGACGGAAAGGGGCGCAAGCTCAGCAAGGTCCAGCTGGCCAAGAAGTTGAGGAGTGGAACCAAGTCAAAGAGCACATGAGCTACCTGGCCTGGTCCTACCAACTTGTAACACATGCAGCCTCATCACCCTGTGCCACATGCAGCCTCATTGTCCTGTGCCGTCAGTGTTGCATTTCTCTGCTGCGTGATCTGCAGAGCTCAACACCTGAGCAGTGCATGCTCCTTGATGGCTTGCATTGCTGTCATTGCAGCTGTAACAGTTGCCTATTTGCAGTGCATGCAATGTTAGGCAATTGCCCAAAACAAGACTTGATCCTCGCCAAGTACAGCACATTCATCTGTGTGTTCTGCATCTATATTTTGCCCGTCAACAATGTTGAAGATTTTTCATGGCCAAACATTGTTTTATTGTGGGATCATAATCTTGAGGCTAACTGTCGGCTACTAATCGTAGTGTACCTTCTGGGCAATACCTCTACCATCAAATTGCACCGATGCAATGTTGGTACCTGATCTTGCAAACACATATGATTCATACGTTTATACCACTAAAGAAACACATATCGTTGTACCGCAGTAGGTCAGCTGAAGAAAATGTCAACATACGCATATGTAGAAACAGCCTTACTGGAATCCTCACAGGAAACACAAAAACTCAGCTATGGGGCATGAGTCTGTCTAGGAGAGGCAAATTGCACAACAGATAAATTGCTGACAGTACAGCATCAAGTCAAGCAAGTGAGGCTAAGCAGATCACAGTACTGCAGTACTAGTCTGCATCTGAAACTAAAATGCAGCAACAACAGACACCTGTCACATAATGACAGCTAAGGCAACTTTGCAGTTGCACTCTTTGCCCTGTGGTAAAATGTGAAAACTGACTATCTCACAAAACCCCACATCACAGGCCTTGTCATGTCTGAGCCAATGCCTTCTAAATTATCTGCTTGCATCCACACTGTTTTCAGCAGACAGCTGGCCAAGAGTCCCTCAGGACATGGAAGAGCCCATCTATCCAGCATTTCCACCACACATTCCTTGATCACCTCCTGATGGCGTCTACCACTTTCCTGAGTGGCTTCGCCATTTTCTTGAAAGGCTGCTGTGCTGTGCTCTTGAGGGGCTGCATTGCCTCTTTGAAAGGCTTTGCTGCAATTCTCAAGGGCTGCACTGCCTTTCTGAGAGGCTTCACCACCTTCTTGCCCAGCTTCTTGAAGCTGCTCTGTTTCACCTGAACAAAGCACAGTGCTACAGGTGCAGAGACTAACAGCCAGGCCTGTCGCCATGTATATCTGACAGCTGATGAGTACACCTAGGGCTGACCCATGGGAGCGCTTGCCAACAACGAGCTTGTCAATGATGAGTCTGTCCTGACTGAGCTTTTCAACAATGGGATTGACTTCAGCAGCACCGACTTCATTCAGTATCTGATTGCTTGGCTTGTATGGGTTGCGTTTACAAGCAGACATTCCTGTGATCCAGGCACTTTACCAAGCTCTGCAAACGAGTGTATCCTTGGGAACAAGTGTCGGAGATCCAATCTATCAAGGTTTCAAGCAGACATGCCTTGATGCGCACTTGACCAGCTAGGTGTTGTAGTCACAGCATCAGCCTGCTTACAGGTTGTATTGACAAATCAATGTCACATGTTGCAGTGTTGACAAACCAATATCACATGTTGCAGTGTACCTGGGGTTCTGAAGGAGCATGTGAGGGGCTGACAACGGCGGGGTTGGCTGGGGTAGCCTGGGGGAGCTCAACCATGCTGGACTGGGACCCAGAGGGTGACTCAGACACCTGCATGACTCCAGCTGTGTCAACAATCTGGCTCATATTCCTATGATAGGATGCATGGCACACTAGATGCGCTATACCAAGCAATAGCAAGCTATCTGCTGCAAAGCAACAACGCTGCGCATGACATGGTTGAGGGTTGCCAGTGGTTGAGTGCTGGTGGTTGAGTGCTGGTGGTTGAGCCCTGGTGGTTGAGCCCTGGTGGTCAAGCCTGGTGGTTCAGAATAGTTAAGCAACATCATGGCACAAGATAACTGCTGCAATCAAAGCCTGAGAAGACATGGCATGCAGCACAGCCCAAGATAATACACAAGGCAGAGCGCAGAACAAGATGCAAGAGTATTGAGCAAAGCAGTAGGCACAGCAACAGGCAAAGCAATCAGCAAGGCAACAGGTAAAGCAGCAGGCAAAGCAGCAGGCAAAGCGATACGTAAAAGCAATAGGTAAAGCAACAGGCAAAGCCAATTGGCAAATGACAAGCAAGCAGCAGGCCCAGCACGGCAGCTTACTGGAGCACACGGCTGTCCCCACTTAGCCAGAATGCTGTCCCCACACATCTGCAACCCCAAGGCCTTCTCTGCGGGCGTGCGGTGCCCCGCCTTCTTAGCAGCCACCAGCCCTGCATCCCTCGCTAAGTAGATGTTCTCCCCACCCCAAGATGTCAGATGTGTTAGCTGTCGCTTGACACCAGCAGTATGTGCATCTGGCAAGCTGCTTGGCGACCATGTGCTGACATCATTGGCAGACTTCCAACTCTGCGGCTGAATGGGGTCAGAGGGGCTGATTGAGTGAGAGGAGTCTTGCTTGATGGCAGAGATTGACTGCTCAGAGGGCGCATCAAGCAAGTTGGTGAAAGTGATGATTGGCTCAAGCCCGGCATTGAGCGCTGAGGGCTGAGTGAGCAAAGGCAGCTCAGCACCAGGTGGGGAAAAGTCTTCAGGCGATGGTGAGTCTGAGGTGACAGATGAGGCATGAATGAGGCTGGATGTTGTCATGGAGGGCTCCTCAACTGAGTGCCCAAGCTCAGACTCAGCACTCGACTCAGCCAGGTCCTGCTCATCAGGAGTGTACTCAATGCACTCAGTGCACTGAAGCTCAGCCTCAACCGCAGACTCACTCAACTGGGTCAAGTCCTGCTCATCAGAAGTGCACTCAAGGCACTCAGTGCACTGAAGCTCAGACTCAAGCTCAGACTCAGCAAGCATCCTGGCAGACTCATGGTCACTGCTAGTGGGCTCTGGTGAGCGGCGCTGAGGAACCTGAATCATGTGCTCATCCAGAACAAGGGCCTCATCAAGAGCAACAGTTGGCTCAGGACTCAGTGAGGTGCGCTCAGCTAGAGTGGTGGACTGGGTGGATGTGTGAAAGGTGTCCGAGGGGTGAGTGACAGGGATCTGAGGGAGTGCTGCAGGGGGCGCCATCAAGCTGTGGGAGGCTCCTGAGCAGTCATCCATAGGGAACTCGTCATTGCACAGGGGGCCACCCGCAGGGGTCAGGAGGTTGCCTGACTGGGTGATCGTGGGGGCCTGGCTGTCTGGGGAGATGTCCAAGAGTGTTTGCGAGTCTCCCAAGGGGCCATCTACAGGGGTCAGGGACTCTCCTGCCTGGGTGCTCTTGGCAGCTTGGGGGTCCAAGGAGCATTTCATGGGGGCTTGAATGTCCTCCACCGCAACATCCATGGGGGTCTGGGAGTCTATAGGGACACCCATGACAGCAGATGAGACTGAGGGGTTCATCCTGGGGATGTGGGCATCCTCCAATGCGGTGCCGGCCGTGCCATGGGGTGCGTCAGTGGGGGCGTTGTCTGATTCAATGGCCATGAGCGTCTGACGGGCTGAGGGGGGGAGAAGCATGGGTTCATCAGGGTGTACTTCTGAGCCATCCCCACTGGGAGTCTGACGCTCTGGTGAGGGCTCCCTTGGGGTGAACAGGGGGTTAACCATCAGGGAGGCATCTGCACCCAAGGCACCATTTGCAGCACCAATCTCATGCACACAGGTGTCATCTGAGCTGATCTTGGTGGATTCAGTCCCATCAAACACACGGATGACATCTGCTGGGGAAGTGGATGTGTGGTATGGTGCAGATGGGGGTGATGCTGTCTCAGAGGGGGGAGGTGGGGGTCCAGCAGGGTTCATAGGTGGAGGCAACGAGGAGCTGATTGGAGATGAAGAGCTGTCCAGGGCTGAAGAGGAAGCGCTGATGGGACTGGAAGCTTCAGCAGAGACGGTGGTTGCTGCTGCAACGCCACGTGTGTCAGCGTGCAATGCCTGGGAAGCTGCTGGGCCTCTAGTAGTCTCTTCGGCCTGCATGAAGGGCTGTCATTTCAAGGACTTTGTGTGTGTGGTGTAGATTTGAGGGCAGCTGAGTCACTATGTACAAGCTGGCAGCCTCATTACTCTGCCACTGAGCATGCAGCATCAAATGCTTGACACAGCAAGCATTGAGTGAGACACACAGACATACAAACAAAGACCATCTCATCAAAGCTTTCAAAGCAGCCTATGCTGTCACCCACACCAGTTTCCCATGTGCAGACAATCATCACTCCATGCATACGCAGCAAGCAACACCCATGATGTTTAGGATGATTAGTGTGAGAACTACAAGCTTTGGTTTGTGAAGTTACCTGAAGAGCCTGATTGGCTGGTCTGGTTCGCCTGCCTTGTTGCCGGCGACTTCCAGACCTTCTTTGCCCTGCAGGCTTCTTCCTCATCCACTCTTTGAAAGAGCAGAACTCCACCCAAAACATGTATCCAACTACTGCAGCTGCAGCAGCATAAGCACAAACATCATTGAGGGCATCACAGCTTTCCTGCACCCATGGCCTTCACGCAACAGCTGACATGCTGTGTTGACATTCCACACCTGCAAACACTTATAATATAAGGAGGCCACCGTACAGTGAGCACCATGCTGGACATGCACTGACAAGTAAACCTATTGTACAGTCGTTGCTGCCTTGCTTGAGTATACTCTGGACTGCTGCAGCATCATATGCACGCTGTGAAAATCAAGGCAAGACACAATTATATAGCAGCAGCAGCAGGCAGAGCTGCTGAACAGAGCAGGTGTGAATGTCAGCTGCAGGACCATCGTGCACACTTAAGTACTCACACAGGGGGTTGGACTTACTTATGCCCCACAACATCAGGTAGATCATCAGAATCCCACAAATGAGGGGAAGGCGCCAGCAGGCCCATAGGTACCAGTCAATCATGTAGTCAACGGAGTCCACACCTGTCCACCCATCAGACTTCCCAAGCCCTGCACCATCAGCGGACAGACATTCTCAGCTGAATACAATCTGCAGTCTGAGGGCGCATGCATCGGATGCAGGTTGAGGGTACATGCATTGCTGCAAGCTGTGTCAAAGAGAGTTTCTATGCTTGATAGGTGGTGCACGCAGTATGCTAGCAAAGGGTGAGCTAGTGATAGCCATACAGGAGACAAGGTCTGCATTTGTGACATACATCTACAGTGATGTGGTGTTGTGTACAGGAGTGCTTGCAAAGACGAATTGCTCAGCAGTCCTGCATTGAGAGTGCAAATACAGTCACACACAGGACTGATGAATCAGCTGTAAACAGCCAGGCAGGCAAGCTTCTGAGAAAACAATTGCTGCATGGACACTAAGACGCACATACGCACTGCCGCATTCAAAGCACCATGCTAGTGTACGTGTTTCTTGTCATGATGGCATGCGAACAAAACACAACTAATTGCTGATCAGACACAACTGATGGCTGACCAGACACAACTGATGACTGACCAGACACAACTGATGACTGACCAGACACGCCTGATGACGGACCCAATGCACCTGATGTGCTATTGGGGATGATTTTGCAATCTGGCGCAGGTCTGCCCTCCAAGATGGCCTGCGTCCACTCTGGGCCACACTGCCTCTGAGTGGCACCACACAAACTTCTCAGACACACAAATGCGTCAGGCACCAGATGGCTACAGCACCTGTTGGAGACACATCTGTGCCAGTGCAAGCTACTGCAAGCGCACAAACGTGAAGTTTGCAAGCCTGTACAAGCTGCAGCAATGCCTCAAGTTCTGCAATACATGTGGTGGATGCAGCAAACATATTTGACACATACACTGTGGAAATTTGCATGGGCAAACAGCCTGTCACAAGAGATTCTGATCTGCCTTATACAAGAGGGTTAGTACAGGCAGCGATTGAGCACACAATGATCAAAGGCATCAGTGCAAAGACTGAAAATGGGTGCCTGTCAACATGTTCACAGCTCCGCACCTGGACTTGCAGGCTCTCCACGGAGGTTCCCCACTCAGCAGCTGCAAGATGTAGCCTACTTGGGCGCGCCTGCACGCACCCGACAAGTCAGCAAGCACATGATCATCAGCAAGTGATCTGCAAGCCTGGTGTGGAGTGATGTTGAGTCATAGGGACTTTGTTGTACCGCTGAGAGAAACAGCACAACAAATGTTGCAAGGTTGGGATGCATGACAGTTGCAGACAGCTGTTGAAGAAGGTGGCACACCTGCGTTGCTTGCTCCTCCTTTGGCCCTTTGTCAACTGCCTCTGCAGAGACAGGCTCAGCACCTTCCAGGGCCAGAGCATCAGATGCAGGTGTCTCAGATCCAGCATACTCTCCTTTCTCCAGCTGCAGTTGTATATGTTACAGTCACGAGATGACATCAAGGAGATAGACAATGTGTATAAGTGGCATGTGGATGACACATGTCAGCTATGTCTGATAGGAAAGGTGTCAGCAGAACATACCTGTGCACTTGATGGCTCTGAGATGGCAATTTCCGTAGCGTAGAAGGGCACAGTATGTGCTACAGTAGTACTCTCCAGCAGTTTCAGGGATGTCTGCTGAGGTGACATGGGCTCTGCCCCAGGTGGCACTGCTTGCACATACACTGGCGTACTGCCAAGCCATATACAGGCTGTCACAAGTAGTAGGCAGCAGCCCACTTCCAGAAGGGCAGTTTGGTGCCATGCTTGCGAGCAGGCTGGGGTTCGGTTTGAGAAGTAGGTTGGGCCTGATGGGCTGTCTGGTTTGTGGGACCATCTGAGAGCCCAGCAGCCCAAGCCCACAGCAAGCTCACAAACAAGCTGATCATACAAAGCCCTGCATGCAGCATCACGGCTCGCAATGGCCGCAGCAGCGCCTGGCAACAGAAGCAGACATCAAGCTGCAGAGATGGTTAGGCAGAGGCAAGGCAGAGACTGATGCCCCACCTAGCCAGTTGACTGAGATGGCAGAGCCCTCAGCAAAATCTGAGGTACCCGTCAGGGCTGTTTGAGTTGCTGGCCATGTTATTCCTAACCATACACGGCCTGCAAAAGTCACAAGGCTTGAGTGTGGCTGAGTTGCACTGGTAGGTGCAGCTGCTGGCCATGTTAGTTCGGCAGATAGACCCAATTGCTGGAGGTGTTTTGAAAATGAGCTTGCAAGATGACATGCACGGGCAGCATACGCGTTACACGTGAAACGTGTGCAGCTACTCACGACATCGTTAGGTCACAGCTAAGGTGGGATAGCTTCACAAAGCAGTGGGTGAGTCAACACCGTCTCAAAACTGGATTGCGTGACTCACCTGACATCCTCAGACTGATACATATGATGATGAGGACCGTCGATATGAGAGTGCTGGTGCTGATGAGAACCATCAGCACCGTAAGGCAACCAGGATGGCTGTCTCACACTTCAAGAGGTCGGCATCCGAAAGCGCACACTACACAATGCTAGTCAGAGCATCTGCAATGTCGTCCAGGTCCGCGGCTGAGTGTGAAACAACCTGTAGACTCGCAGGCCTGACCCAATGCCTTGGGGCTTGTGAACGCGTAGACTATGGCGGAATATAAATGCTTTGGTGCTTGCTTCAGATGTCAGATGCACTTTCCCAAGGATACACTGATTTGCACAGCATGGTAAAGTGCTTGCGTCATAGAGATATTGTGTCAGATACAGGATGCAGTCAAGCAAAGGTTGTGTTAGGCTGCGTGATGCATTGAAATGCATCTCGGAGGCTTTCACTACAGTCATGTAGAATGATGTAGTGGAAAGCTGCTGAGAAAACGATTGTCGTTGCTGTCGCTGGCTGCTAGGTCAAGGCCGACAGTCCTGACGGCCGGCTACGAGCGCAAGCACAACGCATGTACAGCTCCAGGCGTTGCAGAGCCCAGCCATCGATGATCATCATGAGTGAGCCTTGTATGCCTTGAAATGGTACAAGGAGTGCGAAACAACATTATGCAATGCTCCATAGCAATAGGTTACCAACAGCATATATACTCACGGCGATGCATAAGACACTTGTCCGCACATGAAAGGCTAAACAGCACATGCAGGCTCCAAGCCAATGAATGCATCACAGTGGTGATTTTAAATGCTTTGGTCACAGTATGTTAGCTATTGTAGTGGGACTGATGCATTTGAGCTCATTCAATCTCAAATGCAGATCAGTGGTTGTAATACTGATGACATTTCAGGTGATTGGCTGCCACAACTTGCTGCAACAAAGCACACCTGAAAATAAAATGCCAGAACCTGAAATCTTTAGCCCTGACTGTCAAGCTGAACATAAACGCACCAAAATAAGATATAGAGCTGCTGCTGTCTTCCATTTGCTGATGGCCGTACTTGCTGCACATGGGATGGAGTAAAGTGGACATTTTTTCAAGACAGCAAAAGTTCAGGCCTCTGAGAAATACCAATTCCTTAACACAACAGTGGACTAACCCTTGCTTTGGGTAAACAAAACTTGAGGCTGGACAATATGCACAGCATGTGCAGCTGTGCACGACCAGGCATAGTCCTGTAGGTTAAAGGGGACATATGAAGGTGAGAGAGAATAGCAGGCTGACAGTCAGCCTCTGCCGCGACCTCTGCCACGCCCTCTGCCTCTCCCTCTTCCTCTGCCTCCAGCTGCTGCAGCTGCACAACAGCAAAAAGTGTTCAGGCAAACATTGCTTTGTATCACTTGGGCAGTTGTCTCATCAGGATGGACATTGGAGCAAAGAGGTTACCTGGTCGCTCTGGGCGTTTTGGCCTAATTTTAGGCTGATCGAGGTCAACCAACAAGGTGTCAAGGTTCAGACTATCTGGCATGATGAAGTATCGGATGTTGTTCCCCCTGACAGACATATGGTCCAGTGCTATAGGATTTTTGCCTTTGAGAATAAGCTTAACCTTCTTCAAATGAGTGTTCATTGCAATATCAACACCTGAACCAGCAAACACACTCAGTCTGCCTGCACAACCTGAGATAGAGCATGAAAGATTGGAAGGTCTGCACTGTCTCTTACCAGTGATCGTGCCTTGGATAACAGTGCCATTTTTTAGCTCCACTTGCACTGTTTCGTTACTCAACTTCATCAAGAATCTGAAAAAGAGCACACGGCCTTCAAAGGAAGTCCTGCAAGATGAATATCCGAACAACTGTGTATACGGCTAGACATGCACAAGGAGTGGAACAGATCCCACCTGACTAACTTGACCATTCTGGCGTCTCCGGACGCAGCCCGCGCCCCTTACAACTACGAAAAGGTTTTTAGGTGTAGATTGCGTCTATGCGTGTCTCTAACTATTCAACTCCTAAAACAGGTTTGGACAGGAGCAGGGAGATGTGGACCCTGCTCGCTTAGCTGAGCATGCAACGCAGATGGTAGACCCACAGTATGACGTCCAGACGATGACTGTTCCGGACTTAATCCTCTTGCTCGCCGTCGATTGCAACTACCTGCAGTGCTGGGGCTTGCAACCTGCTTGTTAGACCCTAGCTGGGCGATGGCAACCCTACTGATCTTAGCAAGCAAGTCGTTAGAACTCCCATGAGCTTTTGAAGCATTTAGCTCGGCGATTAGGCTACTCGCGTCCGTGAATCGTTTGCTGAAACGACTTGCGTCTCTCGCTCCGATCAGGGCTATTTTGTTACCTCTGTTCCGAGGTTCGTACAGATGCGGCATGCCTGCTTGACTTTCGACAGCGTCCTGCAATAGGGAATTGAACGAAATTTCCCAATGCGACCCTAAATTGAGAGCATTTGGGTGAATCGCCGTCGTAATCTTTAGTTGTGATGCACGACACACACAACTGTTGCCTAGAGAAGTTGCACAGATGTTGCACAGGTTGCTGCACAGTTGTTGCACAGTTGTTGCACAGATGAACAGGACTGCGTACAAGTTATGCTGTGGCCATTTGTTCCAAGCACCCCTCTGTTCTCAGCAGATGGGAACTGCAGGGTTGCTGAAGCTCAGGTTCCCTGGTAGTCCGCCTGTCACCCAGACTCGCACTGCTGACAGCAAGGAGGTGCTGAGGCGACACTGCGACTGAACCCTTGCTTGTGGCAGAATATGCAGGGTGCCACCAACAGGTCCTAACGGTGCGCCTGAGTAAACTTTTAGCAAGGTAGGCACCCACCTGCTTTGGCACACAGAAATGGTGCGGCCGACTTCATTCTCAATGGCACTCATGCTCGGTAAAGTCAGTTGTACGTGTCATGCCTGTCTCTTGTTTTTGCAGGCAATCTGCTACAAATGCTGCTGCATGGGGCTAGCAGCAACATGCACTCTACAGCAGTTGACAGGCTGCAGCAGGAAGTCGAGTTGCTGCGCCTCAAGGACCTGCAGCAAGAGCATCATATCCACGTGTTGACACAGCAACTCAGAAGCCAACAAGCTGAGTCACCACAGGTGCTCACCAAACCCCCAAACAAGCACGTGTAGTTCATGCACCTTGGTCTGATCAGCTGCATGAGCATTGCATGAAACAATTTACAGGGATGCTCCCTGAGTGCTTGTATTGCAGTGTCCTGCATGGCTGCTGGCTGCCTGGTAGCCTGCGTATCCATGCGTGATATTGAGTGCTTTTGTGGACTCGCAGCTGGCTGCCACCCGCCCTGTTCTGCAGTCCTCAGTGAGTGCCAAATGGCATGAGTGGCATCAGAGGAGAAGCCAAAGCCCAGAACCTTTTCACAGGCCTCTGGCCCATAAGTTTCAGCTGCAATCAAGTAAGCAACTGTTGATGTACATACACATAGATGGTCAATTTGCACTGTGTCAGGATATGCTGTCTCGCTGGAACTCAGCAGGGCTGTGTTTGAAGGTGGTAAAAGCATTGCTTTGTACGCATCTGGTTTTGGCAGAGCAATGTACCCACTATGCTGCCCCGCTGCTGCTTGAGCCACTGACTGTCAGATAAGCCTTTTTTTGCCGTCACTTGTAGCAGGATGACCAGATTGTATTGCCTGTGCAGACCAACAAGGCACTCCAGACCGCCCTGTCTTGAGAGAGCGCAGAAGCCGCGTCAAAGCATCTTGCAATAGCTTGGATCCTGACAGTGCCACAGCTGCCAAAGCAGCTTCATCCCCCGGCCGGCAACAGTCCCATTTTCAGATCAGTGCTGTCCTGGGATCCTCTGGCAAGCTCAGCAGGTCAAGGGGCACCTTTGGATCAGAACACCGCTGGTATCAACCCACACAGGCCGCTGACAAAGCAGCTGCCTTGACCCAGGAAGCCCTGGCTGCAGCTGCTGCAGAACAGCAACTGGATCATGCCAATTGGCTGCTCAAGACTTCACCTGTTGCACGGTCCAGGTCTGCTCAGCGCTGCACCTTTGGTAGCGAGCTGCGATGGTGGGAACGGGCCAGTCAGCCTCAGCAGCCAGTCTCAGGCTGGCCCAATAGTGACCACGCAGCGGTGCATACTGATGTGTATGGCTATCAGGCCAGTCTTGAGCACAGGGGGCAGTACATAGGGCGGGGCAGCCCTGTCAGGGGGCTTGGTCTGCCCCGGCAGGGATCCACCTTTGGTACAGAGCCTAGAGGGCTGGACGCTGATGCCCCTAGGCCTGCACCTAAGCCGCAGACCTCAGCTGTAGCAGCGGCACTAGCAGCAGCAAAGGCAGCTGCTGTGCTTCCAGAGCAGTCCATCAGCCCTCCCCCTGCTGGGTCGACTCAGCGGTCTGTGTCTGTGGACAGAGGTCTCAGGCAAGCCCAAATGTCAGTCAGTCCAGAAAGAGCTTGGTGGTCAGCAGACCAAGCACCATCTCCTGACTCTGCCTTGCAGTGCATTCAGCAGAAGCATGCTCAGATCCAGAGCCTTGCAGCTGTGATCAACCAGCGCCCGACCAGCGCTCGCACCCACACTCTCAAGTCGACCTTTGGCTCTGAGGCCCGCTGGTGGGAGAACCCCATTGCTGAGAGGGCCTCTTCTCCATCTAGTCAGCAGTCTGCTGCTGCCAGCAGATCTTCTCCTGACAGACTTGGACGCAGCAGTGCGCACCGAGTCTCTTCCCCTGACAGGAGCATTGGGCAAAAGCTTCACTCAACCTTTGGGTCAGAGAGACGGTGGTGGGAGACCAAGGGGCACTCCACAGCTGCAGCAAGCCAACCACAGCTGCAGCAGCCTGATGCTGAGCGTACAGATACTGCTGTCAAAGCTGTGGCTGCTCTCTGGAGCCCAAGGCAGCGCTCAACTTCACCAGATCTGGTGAAGCCAGCAGCTAGCTCTTGCAGTGATGGGGACAAATGGTGGCAGGGCAGTCAGGAGCGTGGAAGCCTGGAAGGCAGCTTTCCTCAGAGACGTTCTGAGCCTGCTGAAAGAGCAAGGGCGCCACCGCCGCCACCAACATCTCACCCCCAGTCTGTGAGCATCTCAGTTCAGCAGGGGCTCATTGAGCGTCTGCATGCACAGCCTTATAATACGGCATCAGTCCAAGCTGAGCCTGGTATCGATGCACGAGCTGAGAGTGGCAGCAGGTCAAGGCATGACAGCGCAAGGCAGTCAGCAGGTAGCCTCAGCCCATCTGGCCATGCAGAGAGTACAAGATCATCTCCAAGGTCTCTGAGCCCCTCTGGCTCCATGCAGCATATCAGGCAGATTGCTCGGAGGTCCAGTAGCAAGTCTGAGCTGCAGGATACTCTCCGCTACAGGTATGCCTTCCTACTGAATGCATTCTGCTGCAACTCACAACTGCATCTGGGTCATGTGTGCAAGACCAATGCCTTTTCCTGTACAGCGTCAGCATATTACAGACATGCTGACATGCTTGCCATGTAATGGTTGTCCGCATGTCTCATGGCCCTGCTGTTTGCCCACATAATGTCAGCATTGACCACGGCTCGGTCCATCATTTGTGCGGGTATTTGCCATCATCAAGGCAACAATGGCTGCAGGAGTGCTGAGAGGCAACGGCTGGAGCATGTCCGCTCTCCACATGCACGCGACTGGGCTCAGAGCTTGAGGGACCTTTCCACAGAGCTGCAGCCTAGCTTTCAGGTCCACACCCTTACTCTGCCTGCCTTGAAGCTGCGTTGCCAGAGCCTTGTGCTGTTTTCAAAACTTACCCACATCAGTGCATGGTATCTCCAGTCATCCTCTGTTTCCGCTCCTTTAAGTCTCATCATAAACACTGTTGACCAAGAGTAGTAACATGTGCCTTTGCTCTATTGCGCCTGTCTAAACTCCACAGCTGTCAGCTGCATGCTGATTTGTGTTGTGATGCATGCAGAGGGGTGACAGCAGAAAGCAGGCCTGTGAGCTGCAGCAGGAGTTCCTGCAGAAGGCTAAGGAAGACCTGGAGGCCTTTCAGCAGACCTCACTTGGCTCATCCCAGTCCTTTGTTCCCCAAAGCCGAGCTTCGCTTGAGGACACAGGCATCAGCGTGGACGTTGACCAGCAGCCTGAGGATGCAGGAGATTGGAACATGCGCGCTGTACAGGAGCGCCCCAGAAGTACCCTCGAGAAGCGGCTAGAGAAGCAGCTCAGCAGGTGCATAGCTGTCTTCCCTGGTGCTCTTACTGCTGCCACAACTACATCTTGGCTTGGCAGCAGACTGCGCACTTGCCATTGGACCGTCACCTGTGTCACTTGAGCTGTGCACAAGATATCGCTTGCACCTGACTCACATGCCAAATGGTGCTGCATCTTGCAAAGCCTACGAGTCATCACCTCCTACCCCTGCTGGCAAAGTATCAGAGGTCAAACGCAAAGTCTGCATGAAGCGTGAACTTCTTGCACCACTTGTCCAAGCTGCGGCTGCAGCATGAAGCCAGCAATCGGACGCATTGCAGTGACAACCTCATCAATGACTGATGGTAGCAATGCTAACAATGTTGCAGGGGTTCAAGGCAAGGTTCTGGAGCGTCAGGGCAGGGCCAAGCCTGGCAGGGCAGCAGCAACAGGCTGTCTCGCCAGGACAGCACCAAGAAGGTGGCCCTTCAGCGCCAGCAGCAGCAACTGGCAGCACAGCAGGCTGAGATCAGGCTGGCAGCCTTTCAGCAAGCTGCAGAAAAGCAGAATGCTGAAGCTGCCAGGCGCCGCCAGCAGCAGGCTGCTGCCAAGGCTGCACGGCCTGTAGTGCCAAGGACTGCCCCAATTGTCAGCATCAGGCCAGCAATGCAGCCCGCCACCCAGCTGGTAAGTGCAAGGGCCTGTGCCTGATGCAGAGACTGTTGACAGTGACCTGATGTCTGCTTGAGTCTGTCTTACATTTTGGGTATGCAAGCAGTGTGCGTTCTGTGTAAGGTTGTGGCAACTAGTGCTGATGGAGCGCTGTGTTCAAATTGCTATGGCCTGGGATTCTGTACCCCTGCTGTGATCCCTTGTGCCTCATCCAGGGTCTGCTTTCATGCAACAATGTTCCACAGCTTTACCCTCTCCAGAATAGCACCCTCTGCACTCAGCTTTTGTCCATGTTGGAATGCATAAGTCTTGCAGACAGCCATTTATTTGAGAAGTTCCACTAAATGTGTTAAAGAATTGTATTGTAATGCGTGTGCAGGCTGCTGGTGGTGCTGTTGCCAGTCCAGCTAAGTTGATGGCCTATAGCAGCCTGCCTTCCACTAATGCTCAAGCTTCTGCACAGCAAGCGTCCTCCCAAAAATCTCTCTTCCGCAGTGTCAGCTGGGCTGATCACTCAGAGCTTCAAGAGCCTCCTTATGATGACTCATTTGCTGTTACAGACCCCATGGTGTTGCACACACCAGACATGGGGTCTCAGACAGCAATGATGCAGCCTGTTGGCCTGTCGCACAGCCCATCAGTTGACCCGGTTGTAGCCAAGAGCCATGCCACTGCCGAGTATGGGTTACGTTCTGGAGACCTGCAGTCTCGCACAGCAAAGCTGGATGCATACTACAAGGCCAAGCAGTCACCAGTGCAGGCAGCTGTGCCTGCTGCTGAGCCATCAAGCACATCGGCTGCATTCACTTCGCATGATGCAGAGACGTCAGGTCTGTCAGTTGCGCAGCGATCAGCCATGTTTGCTGCACTGGAAGCAAAGTCCGGGGCAAGATGTGCATCAACAGGACTTCCTCACACAGCGTCAGCAACAGGGGCAACAGCTGGCAGTGAGATCGCGCTTGGTCCACCTGCCAGAAGAGTGTCATTGGTGATGCCAGAGTCCATGCGGCAGGCCAAAGCAGATGTCTTCAGTCCTGGAAAGCCCGGTCTCAAGTCTCAGCTGTCCAAGATGATGGAGGAAGTTGCGCAGGCTCGCAGCGAAGTGCAGGGGCTGCAAAGTCAGCTGTCCGTGCATAGCCGGCTGGGACAGAGGAGTGGTAGCACTGCTAGTTCTGTGGCAGGCAGCGATCACTTTCTGGATGGTGTCTGATGTGGGTCATGAGGCCCTTTGCAGTTCAGGCAAGGATGATGCTGCTCAAGGCTTCGGCAGCAATGTGTACCTGCGCCTCAACAATGGTGGATTTAGCTGTGTGTAGGATTAATAGTAGATCACTGTCATAACTATTTTTGATTTTGGTCGTTTGTGGAAACTTGTAGTTCTTGTGACTCGGCCAATACTGTGTTAGGTTCTGCACGTTCAGGCCAGGCATGGTGTTCAGCAATTCTCTTGACTTTGAACAACGATGACGATCTTTACAAGCCACCAGACTGTCAACGTTGCTGCAGTTGGTTGTGCGATTTGAATTCAGGGGCTGGCAGTGTAAAAGCAATCCAGGGCATGCCATCTACTGGCATATTTTGACTGGATCATGTCAGGACTCGAAAGAGATGACCGTTGGACCCCTGTTCAGCGCAACAAAAGGTGTGCAACACTTTCAGATTTGACTGCAAGAGCTATGACTAATCGTTGACCTATCGAGTGCAGACCTCTTTGCACCGGTTCGACCGACAAGTCGCACCGTAGCAAGTCACGCAGAGGGTAGAGAGCGTACATATCAACTTTAACGCCTTTGTCTGGCTGACAAACAGGGGGTGTTTGCGGCCTGAAAAGCGGCGCCTGCGCCACAAGCCTTCTTGATGGATCAGTTGTGATCACCAACGTATAAGCCGTTCCGAGACTGCACATGCATATTTTCTCACTCCAGCAACGTTAATCTCCATCAGAATTGACATGAAGGTCGCCAGTTTGTTCACGGGTGCGGGAGGCCTTGACCTTGGATTGCATCAGGTTCGCCTGCCACTTCCTCCTGACCCTGTATGGACCCTGAGTGGCACGCGTTATTTCGCTGAATCTCAAGCGTTGTCAAATTATCAACTTGCAATAAGGATGGAGTGCGGTGAACGAGCATTTTCAGAGCAGATGTTTTCTGGATGCATCATGAAAATTTAGGTTAGTCTCAGTACAGCTCTGGTGCTACAGGCTGGGCATGACGTGATCCTTCAATGTGAAAGCGATCCTGGTGCACAACAGGTGAGGTTGCTTAAGCACAGCGTTTGTCTCTTAAGTCACTTTCGGATCAGCCAAACGATCACGCCCACAGATGTTACACTGATTTGCTTGCAACTGTGCACTGCTGTCATGCGCTCTGTTTATGCTAGTAATGACCAGACATGTTGATGCAAATCTGCAGGTGCTCAGGAAGCTATTTCCTGGAACGCTGTTGTGCCATGATGTCTGTGCTTTGACCTCTCTGCCAAAGGTATACCTTGTTCTTTGCCTGTATCCTGATGCAAGACACCAGATTGTATACTTACAAGCAACTTGTCAAACACAGGAGACAGAGCTGCTTGCTGCTGGATTTCCCTGCATTGATGTCAGCCGTGCTGGGCTGCGCGCCGGTCTTCAAGGCAAGGTATGCTGTCTCTCCCATTCCTGTACAATGCTAAGCAACGCTCCCATGCCTTTTGTATGATTCAGAGCTGCAGAGAGCTGCTGATGCCTATAACTTAGAGCTGCCAGAGGACACGTCACAGTGCAGTCCAATGGCCTGACACTTGCGCTTTTCTTCCTTGACATCATCATATGCGCTCTGTGCAGAGCTCAGGCCTGGTGAGGCATGTTTTCCGGCTTCTGGATCAAGCCTTGAGAGACAGAAGGGGTGTGCCATGGGTGCTCCTGGAAAACGTGAGCTCTTTTCCTATGATTTCCAGGCCATGATCAATGTTTCATCCCAATATAGCTGATTTACGAGTGTCTGACGACAGGTCTGTTGCCAAACATAGCAGCGAAAAAGGGGTTGAGTAAGGCATACAAGAAATGTTCTGCCTCATGTCTGCTTGTTGTGAACATTACAACCTCGCACATTATATTGCTGCAGCTACTGCATGGTGTGACTGCAATACACTAGATCACATGTTGGTGGACAAGAACATCTTTGAAAATGTCAGCCAAGTCATTGCCAAGTGTGCACCTGACTTGCACAGGTGGAGGCACTACTTGACAGGACAGGCGGACAGACACCTCTCATCGACTATGTGGCCAGCCAGTTTGAGTCTCTTGGATATCACAGCTGGGCGCATCGCGTCATATCTTCAGCAGGTCATATGAAAGTTCTCCTCTACATGCCTTTGCTTCTGCATAATGCATTGGCTGCTATGCGTCAACAGTGCATGGGACAAAAGTGTGGCTTGTACTTAAATCCTGACTGACGTTGCATGGAAGCACACGGCTCATGGAGTGTAATCTTGCACGTGTTTTAAGGCTTCTCTGACAGTCATACCTGTGGTGTAACAGGGTTTGGACTGCCTAACAGGCGCAAGCGTGTATTTGTGTTGGCATCCCTGCATGGAGACGCCCGTGATGTGCTGTTATCTCAGGTGATGTAATTGCACTTTGGTAATGCCCAAGTTCGAGACAGGACTTGTGCCGTGCAGTCCAATGTAGTACAAAGGCGCATAGCCATTAACAACTCATTGATAAAGGCACATTCAACATGATTGTGAGACTTCATGCAGCACGTCAAGTGCAGTTGTCTGTCAGGAATCATGTTTTGGTAGGCCTTAAAGGGATGCACAAGACAAGACTTGTCATGCATGTACCTAGCTCACCATGAGCTGGAAAGCGTCAAATTCGTGTGATTATTGTTATGAAACATGTTGGTGATTGTTGTGCATGCCAGGGCAAGGAGTGGTGTCAAGGTGCATGCTCTCAGCTGTTTGGCAAATGCTGCTACAGCTGCCACGACCCTGACCCTGCTGACCTCAACCAAAACTGCTCCTTTGCTTTGGACTTAGGCAATGCCAGGTGCTTCCTCACCTGTTGAGCATGCTGACACGTTGCTATGTGACTGGTCAAGGCTTGCGTCTGCTTGGAAACACACAGCTGAAGCATCACTTTGTTGCAGCATCCCCCATGAAGCAGAGCTTGGCATGGGACACCGTTGCCCTGTGTATCGCTGCCTGCCTTCACCTTTGCACAGCCAAAGTTGCAGCATGTCACTGCAGCACATGCACATGCCAGCCACAGAGTCTCACCTTGTCTTGTTAAACCTGCATTCTGATGCTGACCATCATGATGCAAGCTGCCTCATTCTGTATTGGCTTGCCTGCAGAAGCTCACCAGTGATTGACATGGTACCGACATTCACCACAAGCAATGAGAGGATCTGCCTGCTGATGACAAATGGTCAGATGGGTTCATTGAGGATCGAAGATGCCGAGCGTCTGCAGGTAGCATTATTCCCCGGGAGGTGCATCTTCTGCAGTTTTGGGTTCCCTGATGCAAAAGACATGTCAATATATGCACAATGACATCACACACAGCATACATCTGTCTGGTCTGAACATCCTGGCTTCCACTCTCTGTCAAAGTACAGGACACTGCGAAAGATGCTGGCCTATCAGCATGTTCCCCTGTTTGATTTCACATGCCACCTCATTGTTGCTCAGCCTGGCTTTTGGCTCTGGGCAGTCCAAATGCTGGGCAGACGCATGATTGCATAATGAATGCTTAGCAGCATTGCAGGGGCTGCCTGAAGGGCACACAGAGGCATGTTACCCGGTACTGAGGCCGGGGGTGGACAGCCACCGGGCCCCTCCCCTCAAAGACTCTGATGCCGACAAGAGAGAGGTGCGCTGCTGACAAGCTGAGCCCTTGTGAACTGATCTTGTGCAATCCTGAGCTGACAGCAACTGAATGCACCAGCTGTCCTGTTTGGTATGTTGTTAAAAGACTGCTGGATTGACATCCATGCACTGCTGTTCAATTGCTAATCTTTTGTGGTCAAGACAGCAAGTCTTGATACCTTTAGAGCAATGCATGACTGTCATCCTTGCTGTGGGCTTGATCTCAGTGCAGAGGATGGTGTTTGCTGCGCCTACTGCACGTACCTCTGTCACATGGACCATGATCACATCAGGGGTCCCATAGCTTCCATATGGCTGCACTCGAATGGAAGCAGCCTATATGAAAAGCCTGTGTGCCTGTCTGAAGCCTATGTGAAGCCCATGTCTATGTCCCAACACTGCATTGACGATTGGAGGGTCTTGCAGGCAGAGAGATGGGCACTGATTGGCAATGCTGTGACTGTGCCTGTGGCCAAGTGGCTGGGAGAGCGACTCATGCAACCTTACAGGTACCTTCAGCCAACTTACCTTCAGATCTGGTTCTTGTTCACAGTATGCATGTACAGTGATGACCCTTGACTGCAGTGATTGCGCCCCTCCAAGGCTGCGTTGACGTTACACTCCATTGGCTACATCGCTATCCAAAGGAGCTTGTCAAAGCTTTGACATGCAGCTTGCTACGCTGCGCCGAGCGTAACAACAGTGAGAATTGTAGTAATCTTAACCACCGTGATGATGACAATGGTGCTAATCACAATGACAATAATGACAATCAACATTACTGACAATAGTGACGCTTTCCGGCTCATGATGAGCTAGGTATGTGCAGGGCAAGTCTTGTCTCTCCATAGCTGCCTGCTCTCGCATCCCTATGCAGTATAGTAACACAGCAGTGACAGTCACAACATGCAATACTATTGAGACTAGACCTGGGGCGACCAGATAGGCAATGCCCCTTGTCTTCACCAAAAGGCTTCTTAGGCAATCTTATTATTTGGGCAATCTCAGTATTTGGTATCCTGGACATATGACCTATACACCTGGGTCTTTTGTGCAAAGTATGAGTGCGCGCAATCACTTAAGACAGTGTGTATTACAAGTGTTCTGCACAACAGCATCATTCAGTTAGGGCCATCTCTGCACCGCGATGCCTTCATGTGGCACAGACAACACAGAACTGAATGAACTATAGCATCTGCAAGAACAAGAAAGAGAACAAACTGACGGTTTTCTGTCACATGCAGGTACAAGTATGTGCTGGGTGCAAATGACCGCAAGATGCAGAAGAGCAACAGCAGCAATGCCAGCACCCTTCTGGTGGGTCCCAGGGATCACTTCCTGGACAATGCCGGCATGAGCGAGTCTGACTCAGACCCAGAATCCATTGAAGAAGGGATGCTGATCGAAGCTCCAGTCACACCTGAGAAGTCATTAGCAGCCCAAGGTGCTGAAGGGAGCTGCGAGGACTCTGGAAAGGCAACTGAAGGAGGTGATGGGAGCAGCAATGGGTCTGGAAAGGCAGATGGAGTGGCTGAAAGGAGTGACCAGGGGTCAGGAGAGGCTGATGGGATGGCAGAAGGGGGTGACCTTGGGTCAGAAAAGGCTGGCCAGAGTGGTGCAGTGGATGCAGCCACTGCCTTTGCTGTGCCGTCAACACCACTGGTATGTCACAACGGCTGCAAGTTGTGTGCAGTAAGACCGTGCATTTGCCTCAAGGTCTCAACAGTGTGCTGTTGGCCATGTAATAGCGACATTCAGATCTGACAGGTCAGGCTGTAACAAAGACTTGCTGGCCTTTCATGTCTGTCACAACCCTTGCACATAAGCAGGTCACTCCTGGTGGCATCATGATTACAAATCTTCCAGTGGTTTCCACCCAGATGACATGGCAGTACATCGCCACCAGTCAGCAGATGGAAATTTTCTGCCTTTTGCCCTCTGCCTTTTGCCTTTTGCCTTCTGCCTTCTGCCTTCTGCCTTCTGCCTTTTGCCTTCTGCCTATGTTCCACCAGTCTGTTCAGCCTTTTGCCATAGGCAAGTCAGCAAGGCTGTCGTTGCCTGAAACCAAAACAGGCACTGTCGTGTTCTGTGCAGGTTGGACGGCAGGGCAGCGCAGGGAAGCGGCGCAGCAGCAGCAGTGGTGATGTAGGCTGGCCCAAAGCTGCCTGGTACCTCAAAGGCATGGGCAGGTATGCTGCGTGCATGCACACTCTCTGCTTGTTTGCATGTGGGAATATGAAGTTTGCTAGATTTTGTGATTTGTGGCTGATCAAAAGCTTGTGCAGCTGTACGCACAATGCTTGTGACACACCACAACCAGGAGTGCTGGTTTGAGTATGCTTGGTTCTGATTGTGCAGCACAAAACTCTGTTTCTGAACGGCAGCTGCATGTTATGCTAACTGCCAGCACTCTCTGCAGCAAAGGCAGCATGTTTCACATCTAGCTCTCTGGCAGCTTGTGAGTGCGTGATAGTCAGCATGCCCCACAGCCGCCTCCTCACCAGCGCTCTTCCCAGCCACATGCTGTTGACCTTCATGATGAAGATCTCATGCATTGCACTGCAGGCATGGCGTGCACAGCATGTCAGAAGCCCCCTTGATCACCCCCCTGACACCCCTGGGAGAGTTCATCACAAAGCTGGGGCGGCCAGCAGGCAAAGCAGCTCTACACACATACCTCATGCGCCTGCGTGAGCAAGGCTGGGATGTGTCCCAGACTGTCAAGAAAGCTCTCCATTGTGGAGCCAGCCTAGAGAAAGAGGTAGTTGCACACCACAATTGGAGGCCGTTATGTAAAGCATTGCCTGCTTGACACAGCATCATGTCAAACTGTCATCGTTCTGAAGTAACGGTGGCCCTTCATGCACAGCTACTTGCACAATACAATCTTCACCTGTCATGCAAGAGCCATGCTATACCAGCCAATCTGCTCATCAATTGTTCAGATGATCGGGAAAAGCATGGTCGCTCCACAGATGTCTCATGCACAGACTGGCTGGACTGTAACAAAACATGGCGCTTGGGCGCCAGCTACAGAGCCAGAAGACATATTCTGAAGGCAAGGCATGGTGTATGCAGATGAGCGAAGTGGTGAGGCTTGGTGGTGAGCACAGCGATGCAGATGGGTGTGGCATGCTGGTTTGGGCCCAGACAGATGGCAGCCTGTGGTGGCCTGCAGAGGCCCTGGACCCCTTCCACCTGCCCCCTGCCAGATCCCTTCCCCCCGCAGCCCTTGCAGGTCAGAATCCTGCCAACATGACCAGTCATACCTGAGTGGTTGCATGATCTGTATGAGCTGCTGGACAGCTTCAGGCATTCAGCTCACACATGTGGCAGAAGTTTGCGAATGAAGCTAAGATGTCAACTCGTGACACATTTGTCAGCTAGTCCGCCGCTCTGCTTGACCAACCCTCTGCTGACAACTAGATGACAGCAGGTAACATCGCATTCATGGGCTCTGAGCGCTAGCAGTCATGCACAGCATAGGACTTGTTTAGCAGGACTGTCCATCAATTTGAGCGTTTGGTAGGACTGTCAGCTCAAGCATCTGGCATGAGTTTCCATCAGCCCAAACGTCTGGTATGAGTCTCCATCAACTCAAGCGTCTTCTGCTGTACTGCTGCAGAACTGACGCTCAGTCAGATGCAGACCAGCCTGCCTGCTACCCACCCTCTAATGCAGAGAGCCCACCCTGTCCCCAAAGGCATACCACCAGGGCCCCTGAAATGCTCCCAGACCCCTAACCCATCAGCTACCCCAAGCCAACCTGGCCTCACTGATGACCCTCGAGTCAAAACCAGTGATGCAACTCAACTCCCAGGCATTGTGCCATCAGTGGACACAGCGCTTACAGCCTCGCCTGCTGATGCAGCTGCTGTGTCAGCTTCCACAGTCATTGCTGCAAGTCCAGACAAAACGAGTGGTGTGAGTGACACCAGCGCAATTGCAGCAACAAGAATGGTGACTCGCCTCAGGAAAGCCAGTGCCAGTTTGTTCTCAAGCATCACTCAGCATGTTCCAGATGGTGAAGCTCCTCAGTCTCAGCTCAGTGAGCCTGAGGCAGACACCTCTGCTCAGCTCAGACTAGATACTCATGGACATGATGGTGCCGACAACAAGATACCAGAAGGTCAGAACCTGGTCAAACGACAAGAAGAGAGAAAGGCACAGTGTGGTAACATGGTAGACGAAGATGAGAGGCCATCCATGGAAGCAGGAGGGCAAGAGCTGCAACAGCTGCAACCACACTCAGAGCTAATGCAAAGCTGCAAGGCGGGGTCCAAAGATGTAGAGTCTGATCAGATTATGGAAGCTGCAGCTGAAGTCCCAGCTGAAGCAACAGCAGCAGCAGCAGCAGCAGCAGCTACAGATCGGCTGGTAAGCATCATGCCATGGCTCCAAATTGCTGTCCAGACTTTTGTTCAAGCAGGCTTGTAATAAACATATTGTTGGGACAACTGGGCTAAAGGGACCAGTTCTTGCATAGAGTGGCATCCGTGCGCATTTGCTTTTGTGATAATCTGTGCACGCATGACACATCTTGTTGCAGTCCATGTATGCACTAGGAGCCTTCTCTGATCTAACAATGCAAAGATGCAGATGCTGCCCGACACGATCATAGCATGCGCAATATATGCATGATCAGATGGAGCATGAAGCAATTTCCGACGCCATTTGTGGCAGGCTGTTTGGGGATCTGCTACCAATGAGTGGCTGCTGCTAGCAGTGCACAATTACACAGAGATCTTGTGGTATTGTCTAGCAGCTGTGGGAAGTATTCATGCATGTCCTGCAGGTGTTGGTTGTGTATTTGGGCGATATGCGCTGGAAATGGCTGCCACTAAGCAGTCTGCTGCCGTTCCAGAAGCATAGGCAAGAGAAGATGGCAGAAGCTGAGGCGCTCATTGTGGCCAAGCGCCTCACCAAGCCCATCCTTTTCAACAAGGCAATCAGGGTAACACCCTTTTCTCATACTACGTCTTTGTGTTGTTCGTCATTCTGGTGTGTCTGCATTGCAAACGTCTCAGTATGCCAAAGGCAAGAGGGATAGCACTATGTGCGTTTTGTAAATGCTCGAACAGTGCTCTGGCAGATAAGAATGAATATGTTGCACTGGGAAGCCACGAAACTTTGAACCCATGCAAAGTTTGGAGTGGCTTGCCCCAGGCATGTCCTGCGTGCTGCAAAAGTCAACTGTTTTGTCCCAGACCAGGCGTGCAAAAGCATTAGTTAATCTTCATCAGAGGGTTTCCCAGATTTAGAATCTTGGCATTGCAAGCGTTGACCGCAGCAATCGTGAACGGGCGGTCCGATCATGCGCAGCAAGCAAGTAACCCTCACATGATCGCTGAATATCACCCGGTGCCGAGCACGAGCGCTGGCAGTACACAAACGCGGCCCGGACGCAGCGATGTGGAGGAGCAGCGGGTCGCAAGTGCAGACGACCATGAGCCAATCTTCTCGGCTTTTGCTGCGACATATGCCCACTGGCTCGTGAGTCCTCCTCATACCTGGACTTAAGGCACATCGTCGGCGATTTTGAATAGGGGTGTTATGATGAAGTTTCATGGACCCTGGGCTATACAGCACCTGCACATGTTTGGATCAGCCCATAGCCCAGAAACTGAAATTCACAAAACACCCTGTAGCCACTGGTAGTGTGTTTGGCAATTGTAGGTGACCCTGGTTCTGCTGGCCATGACAGGCTACATGTGGTCAAGCGTCCGCAGTCGGCCACTGGGTAAGCCCTTGCTGTTTATTCTCCTATTGGAGAATTCTCCTAGCTAGCAAACCAGCAACCACCTGCGGCGCTTAGTCTGTTTACGCTGATCATCATCACTGCAGGAGATTCATCGCTTCCAGCAAATGTTGAAGCAGTGCTGTCAGCGGCACAGAACATTAGCAGAAGTTGCAATTCAACGGGCGCTGACCTGTACATTATCACACCTGTTTCAAGGTTCAAACTCAAAGAGGACCTTGTCAGGATAGCAGTCAGCATACGCTGGGATTGTGTGACACAATGGATACTAGTCTATGATACAGAGAGACAACATGACCTAGAGCCCCTTTTCTCAGAGAGCCCAAAAGTGACTGAAATATTCTTTCATGCTGAAGAAGGTGCTGGTTTTGGCAACATGCAGCGCAACAGAGGCATTGACAAGGTGATGCAGGGGCTGGTTTATTTCCTGGATGACGACAACATCATGCATGCACATTTCTGGGACATCCTACCTGACATCACCCTAGGCCATATAACAACATTTGATGAAGTACGTATGGAAGACAACCCTCCACGTGTTTTGGAAGGGGAATCCATCTCTGTTGGTTCTATAGATACTGCCATGTATGTCATTGACAGGGCTCTCTTTGGTGAAACGCGATGGCATCAGAATGACCTGGCAGCTGACGGAATGTTTGTAGCAGAAATCTTTGGCAACAACTTGGATAAGCATGTTTACATTCCTGGTGTTGCTGCCTACCACAATGGCCTGGTCATTCCTGAGAGAAGGCTGTAATCTATGTTCAGCTGCTGCTGCAGCTATCACCAGTGCAATGATTGATGCTGCACACGCATGGATCTCTTTCACACATGCAGAGCAGATCTGTACCATTCTGTTAAGCATGATTGCTTGCCTGAAGTTGCTGCTGTCTGCTGTGCTGGCTATGTTTGGGTGATGCATTCATGTCATTGCTGAGTCGGCACTGCCTCCAAAGGCTTGTGCTGTAAGGCTCAGTTGTTACACTGTAATGATGCGCACTGGATGTTTCTTCATGCATTTGACATGCACACACTGTGTGACGCAATGAATGTGACAGAAGGGACTGATGCTGAGCCAAAGGCGGATTCTGATCCCATGTGCATCAAGCCTGTCAATGACGCAACCATACATTGCGGGACTGATCGATCGGGTCACTACACTAGCAACATTGACAGGGGCATTGCACTTGTTGCATACAATGCAACGACAGCAAGGATGTGCAAAGTGGCAGGTACACATGGTATTTCTGATACTGGTGCATAGTAGCCAGCATCATAGTTTGCAAAGCAGCTGAACAGCACAGCAGCTGAGTCACAAAGCCAGCTAGGATGACAGACCACATTGTGGGGACCCCAAGCTGCACAGTGCAACTCGCTGTTTATGCAATTGCAAACCACCAAAAGGTATCAAGTTGCATGCTGAATGCAGCACACTGCAGACTTTGCGCATGATGAAGTGCCTCACATTCTGCGACGTGCTGCACAGGAAATGGGGGAGCTGGTGAGTCTGAAGCAGCAGCAGAAGGACAGTGCCACCTACCAGGCTGCTGTTGCAGCACGAGCTGCCACAGGGGCTGCTGCCGCCAACCTGCGCAAGAGGTGCAATCAGTGCGAAGCCTGCCTCACATCTCAGGTGACCTCTACTGGTGTTTGCAGCGACCCCTGTGACACAACTAGACTTGTGTTTGCTACTTGTCAGACCGCCATTGAGGACAAGCCTAATTGGCAAAGTTGCATGATGCACTTCATGATTGTCAAGTGTGTTCAGAGGTTGGCCCTGGAGCTCTGTCAAGCCCCCTGCTGTTGCCGAGTGCATGTTCAGCCCGAAATGCCGAAACACTGCAGCAGTCATGGTAGCCTGTGCCTGGGCCAACACACATTCAATGCTGCTCAGTGCTGCAAACAACATGCATCATTGCAAGCTTGGATACATGCCAGGAGCCTGCTTGACCCTCGTGGAGCTTCATCATAGTGGCTTGTTCACTTCTCTCCTTACATTGGAGAGACAAGACTTGTCCCGCACATATTCAGCTCATCATGAGCTGGAAAGCAATTTTTTTAATACTATTACTATTACTTTGAATTCTGTTACTATTATTACTGTTACTGTTACTGTTACTGTTACTGTTACTGTTACTGTTACTGTTACTGTTACTGTTACTGTTACTGTTACTGTTACTGTTACCGTTACTATTACTATCACTGTTGCTGTTATTATTATTATCATTATTATTGTTACTATTATTGTTATTATTGTTATTGTTGTTGTTATTGTTATTATTGATATCATTATTATTGTTATTGTTATTGTTATTGTTGTTATTATTATTATTAGTATTATTACATTGCGGCAGACTTGCGGTGACACACTCATCTGCTACTGACAGGTTGTGTGACACAGGGCAACCAGAGGCGGTGCCTGACCAACAGGGCTGCAGCAGCAGCAGCAGCAGGCCACTCTGGAGCTCAAATTGCCATCTTGAAGCATGCTGCTATTGGAGCGCGCATCAGTGTGTGGTGGCCTCTTGATGAACACTGGTACAGGTAATAATTTGTCATCAGAAACCGAAAATAGGACATGTTCCTTGTACAAAGATCATTGCGAATCCAGTACTTGTTCAGCCGTAATCACTTTTGTCATCATGAACATCAGAAGCTAGACATAGGACATGCTCCTTGCATAAAGATCACTGAGAGTCAGGTACATGTTGAGCCCTGATGCATCTTTGCACCTGGTGGTAGCTCTTGTGCTGTGCCAATGCATGAAATTTGCATGATTTCAGTGAGTATTGCATTTAAGCACATATGTGTTTGGTTACAGTGCTTGACATCTAAACAATGGCATAGATGTTTGTCAGGATCATAATGTGCCTAGCCGTTGCCCAAATGAGCAATATGCCTGTGCTGCCAACACCACAAGTCCAGTGGATCTGGGATGCCATCAGGTCGCAGACATCTGGAGCAGCCTGAGGCCCAGCGTCACCTCTTTCTGCTGAGATCATGAGATGCAGATCCATGTCATATAACAGCATATGTGTTGCAGTGGCGTGGTGCACGACTTTGACAGGCTGAGGCACAGGCACACCATCTCCTATCAGGATGGTGACATTGAAATCATCCCCCTCTGGGCCCCAAACCAAATGGTGGGTCACCCTTGCCCAGATTGCGCACACAAGTTGATTGCCACATTTCACATGTGTGACATGCTGCTGCCATAGGCGGCGGTCTTGCATCTTACCTTCTGTCTGTACTGCTAGCATGCTCATACTGTGAACCTGACACAGTCACGTTGCACCTGGCATACATGCACGCGCCGATATGCTGATGCTGAATAATCAGCGTACATTCGTCCACTAACAGGTCATTGCAGACTGGAGTTCTGGGTCATAATACTTGTTGAGTTCACAGCACTGCTCCATGCAGAGCGTCATCAGCAACTAGTAGTAATAATCATAATAACAATACCAATACTAATGTTATTCATCATAATAATATTAATAATGACAATAATGATAATAATAATAATAGTAGTAATAATAATAGTAGTAGCAGTAATGATATTAGCGCTTTCTGTGTGTTGTGATACCCCTTCAAGCTTGACCCAAATCATGCATGACCTCTGTGGCACGTGGCCTGCATGCATTGTGGCATGTGTTCACAGGTGCGCATAGAGAGTGATCCAAAGGAGTGGCCAGCTCAGGCAGCACAGCTGGCAGCTCAGAGGCAGCAGCATGAAGCACTGCAGGCCAGCGTGAGAAGGGTAAACCCTGCATGCATGCTGCTTTTTACTCAAGCAAGGACAATGAATGCAAAGATGGCTATAACAAGCATTGTACAAAGTGTGCGTCTTTGCATCACCCCCACCCTGTTCCACCAGGCGTACCAGCCCTGCTGGAAATATGCAAGACAGATTATACACATATGCTGAACTTTGAATTTCGAGCTTGACTGCTTGTCACCACCACTTGACGCGTTGGATAATTCAGAACTTGCGTGACACTGCCAGTTCGTGGTGTCCTGTCCTCCTGCCTTCTGCAGGTTTGACGTCAGCTTACTTGCATCTAGCAGGGGGCAGGAGGGGGGTTGGTGGAAGGGGTTGCGCTTGAAAAGGGGGTGGGCAGGGGAATACATGTGAGCATCCCTGGGGCACACACATGTAAGCTAATGTTTCGTCCTGTGATGTTGCAGGAGAAGCAAGCAGAGCAACAGGCAACTGCAGCCGCACGTGAAGAAACAGATGAGCAAGAAGAAGAGGAGGATCTGCCCCTGTTTGAAGTTCAGAGGAGAGCTAACATCAAGCGTAACCGGCAGCGCATGGCAAGCATGGGCCTGTCAAGCAAGAAGCTGCCGGCATCATTGCCAGGTGAGTCATTCCTGCATCTTTTCCTGTACCCTGTGTCGGGAACATTGTTTCTCATGGTAGTAGCAATGAACTTTCTTGATCTGGATTGTGCTGATTGCAGTTCTTTATTGTTTCCTGACGAAAGACTGCAATTTAGTCAAACGGGCTAGCTGGCCCCAACAACTGTAAAATCCGTGACTGAGTGAGTGATTGACTAGCTGTTGCAGAAGGATATGTTGTCATACTCACCATGAGATGTCATGCTGGACCACAGCGCTTATGATACAACTTGAAAGCTGTGCAATGCAACACAGGCAGCAAATGCTCCTTTGTTGAAACCTGATTCCTGACCAGCATGCCAGGTAAGCCTCAAGGCATGCCCTAATGCAACGTAACATGCTCCAGAGTATCCTGCCACTACAACACCACAGGTTGTTTACATCACAGCATCATGCAGTACAAGCATGTTGTAGGACCCACAGCTGATGACAACAGAGACAGCTTGGTGTCTCCTGCCGCCAAGAGGGCAAGGACTGACAAGCTTGAGAAAGCAGCAAAGAAGTCTCTGCGGGTGCAAGTCAGCATGCCTGCTATGTTCCAGCGTGATGCCACCAGAGAGCAGGTTAGCACTGCAGGCTCCTGTCTACCTTGCCTGAAAGTCAAAACCCATCCATATGGGCATTGCTTGTGGAGACTTTTCCCACCATAGGCTGCAAGTATGATGTAGATGGAAGCTGGATTGCATCATGTCCACTAATTTCTGTGTCTGTCATCTGTCATGTCTTTGCTTCATCTGCATCTTCATCAATATAGCATGAATATCAGCCAAGTGCCTGACAGAACACGGAAATCAATTTTGGTGATTGATCAGCAAGCCTGCTTTGGCTGACAGTCACAGCTGAGCACCACATCTCTGACTCTCTATCTGTACCAGCAGCCCCATCCATTTCTTGCTGTGCCTGTTGCAGCTTTGCATTGGGGCAGACCGGTATTCTTCTTGGCATCTCACCAAATTGATGCCGGAAGGTGTAGTCTGTTCTTTCCTTTTCTTGCAGCTTTGCAACGCCTGCGGCAGCATGGGCAAGCAGACAGAGATGCAGCCATGTGTCGTGTGTCTGGACGTGTCAAAGCCCAGCAAAGCTCCATGGTGTCACGAAGACTGTCTGTCTGTGGCCGCCCGCCACAGGATGGACAAAGGCAGACCTGCAGAGTGGCGCTGTGATGCTTGCACCTCCTCTCATGTCAGGTTGGTTGTCGCCAGCTAGCCAGCCTTTTTCGCTGATGCAACATTGCTTGGCATCTCCTGCAACACACTCTTGTTGGCCATGACTGCTGGCTATCATCTTTTGATAGCATGCTGATGTTGTGAAGTCACACCATTTTGTATGCTATTGAGTCTTGTGGTGACTGCAGGTCAGCACAAGCATTTGCTCACAGCCAGAGTAAGCATGGCAGACCAGCTCAGCCACTGTCCAGCAGTGCTGACTGAAACTTACTTCTCCTGAAGACTTTCCATTGCATGACACATGGTGGCACTGTTGTATAAATATGCATATACATCTGTTTGCCTAAATCACCACTGACCATAGGGTAGGTTCTATGATTTGTCAGAGTTTGCCGTCAAGCATGTACATTGTGTGTGTGTAATGTTCCACATGACGACCCCAAAACCAAGCTGTCATTCAAAAACTTGAATTGATACCTCATCTGTCAGCCCAATTCACATTCTGTAACCAGAGTTTCAGGTCCAATTTTCGATGAGGCTGATTCAGAACACAAATCCTTGATTAACATAGTGACTTGTTTTGATGTTGTACAGTAGGACAGAAAAAGCTGACTAAACAAAATTTAAATATATTTTTGGAGGAAGTATCCGTGACTAACTTAGTACGGGGGCCCTGCACACGGTGATGGCTTCACCCCAAGATTACACGTTGTACCTTGTCAAGGTTTTACGAATGGTCTTGATCATTGTAGGCTATAGGACACTGTAGGCTATAGGACAATGTATACACAAGTGCCAACGTGAAATCAGTTATGTCTCAATTAGGCAGGTATGAGCAATCTGCTTCGCCAGACTCGTTACCCCTTGCGAGCCAATGCTATGGAGCTTGCACTGAGAAAAAGAAGCTTCATTAAATGACTGCATGTATTCTCTACAACATACAGCTAAGCAGACCTGGCCTTGAAAACTGGTGAGTTACGAACTCTAATGTAAACACATCAGCATTTGGCGCTAACAAATCTCATCCTGCCACTGGAAGCAAGCAATCAGGAGAAGGAAGGTGGGACAAAGTTTCAAAGCTCACCCCTATGCTATCAGGTGAGCTTGACTAATGCTAACACTGCAAAAAACTTGCAGCTGACAGCACGATATGGTAGTCTCAGTCCAAGCACCTGTCTCTATCAAAGGCTCTAAAAAGCTAACCAATGCCCACTGGGCTGAGTTTGGCTTGACTTGTCCCTAACTTGACTACCATCAGAAAGCATCAGGTCAAACATGACACAAAGCTGTTCTTGACACCTAACCCTTGTTTTTCAGGCATGCAGATCGGTGTACAGGAGGAGCCACAGCTGCAGTCTAAATGAAGCATGACAGACATTTCAAACAGTGCTTTGCTGGTCAAGCAAGCTGTGGTATGCACAGGATAGCAATATTTACTAAAAGCAGAGCATAGCCTGCAAATCTGCTATGCTCTGCTTTTGGCTTACATCTCATTGACTCCTGCTGCAGCACGTTGCTCTTGTGAATCAAAAGCCTTCTTGTTGGCATTATGTCACATTAGAGGCTACCCAGTTGCCTCATCTGCCTGCATCAACAGCACCATTACTTATCACACAGCTCTATTTCAACCCATACGCGGAAGTGCAGGACTCAGAACGGAACTTGTGCTTGACTGAAGACATGTTTTTGGACTAAATATGCTGTTAAGATACAGGAGAGTGAGACTGTCAAAAGCAGCAGTGTCTTCTACGCTATTGTTGGACACAACCTGCAGTAGAAACCCATCACAGAAATGCTTTACCTGGAGACCTGGAGAGCTGTCTGACTCAGCAAGCTCCCTGACAAACTGCTGCAGCCCTTCGGCGACACCTTGCACACCTGCCCTGAAGCTCTCAATTAAAGCTGCAGTTTGATAGACAGCATCTTGCGTCGAAGTTGCCAATGCGGTTGCATCAGTCAATGTGTTCTGCAGGAACAGCAGACAGCTGAGGGCTAGCAACCCAGCGCAACTTGCAAAGTTGTTGGTGCCATGCCTCTAATTGCTGCATGCTTGTGATGTCAAAGGCTGTAGCATGCCATCCTGATGTGCAGACGACCAGGCTACATGCTGTGACAAAACACAGAGCATAGAGCCTGATCCTGATTGGTTGTATGAAAACCATACAGAGTAGGAGTGCCTTGTCGGATGCTGTCAACATTGAGGTGCAGACATCTCAGATCTGTACAACATACAACACGAGCTTGCAGAGCTTTGTAGCCATGAATTGTCCGCAGAAGCTTGTTCCGGTTTCAACTGATCACGGCTGTACCTCATGCTCAAGCACCTCATACAGCAGGCCTTTGAAGAAGCTTGGATGACCTTGAAACACCTTTCTCTCCACAGCCATTCTGTGCTCAGGCTGCATGCAAGTAAAGCTACCATTTGCTCAAAGCACCTCAGAACTGGACCCCCAAAGCAAAGGAGATGAGCAAGCTTTCTAGAGGCACAACAGCTGACTCACAAGCTGCACATGCTGTGGAGCATAGCTGTCATAGCAACTCTGCAAGAATGGACCAGAAGCCAGCATAAAAACCACTTGATCAAATGTGCGAGCTTACATCTTGAAAATCCAGCAATAGCGGGATATTTACTCCGGCATACACCAAATCCAGAGCTTTCCTGGCGTCTGCCTCATTTGCTTTGGCTCTTGTAAGAGACTGCTCCTGCTGTTCTTGGAGCTTCTCTGCTTCTGCCAGTTGATTCTGCAACCATCAACAGCTTGCCTCAGCTTACCCCTGACCAGAAACACTGCTGTGCACAGTTAGCAAACAGTAGAGCATGTCTGGAGATGAATGGACCTGCACCTGGCCTGTCTGCACCATCTGATACAAGTACAGCTGTACCCCGGTCATGCCCTCCGTCATTTGTGCAGGCAGATCTTCACCATCAGTCTGCAAAACAGCATGACATCTATCATTACAGCTTCTTATAGGGCAGTCAGCAGCACCTGGTGTAGTGTGATGCTTGTGTAAGCATTCAGCAACATGCCACAATGTTGACTGCAGTAGCTGAATGGACTAATCATGCAAGGCCTTCAATACAAAAGTTGTCAGCATAACCCTCAAGCTTTGTCTGTTGCGTTTTCTGACAGAACTTCTGCAACTTGGTCAAATGGGCTAGCTGGGGACGGTGAACAAGGCCAAGCTTCATTCAACGCATCTCATGCATTTTGTGTCGTGACAAGTGAAATAGGGACGATTCTATCCCATGGCAGATTTTCCATCCCACCGGGCATTCTTTTCTTTGAATGAGCAGCTTGGCCAGGTCTGGTTGAGCTCATTAGGTGTGGTCGGCTGTGTCCGTGGGGCTACAATGGCCCCAGCGGCGTTCCGGATTTCTGCTAGTACTCAAGTGGTCCAGCAGCAGCGAGATCTCAGCTTTGTCAGACACGCTGTCAGTATCCATGGCGGCATTCAAGTCTGCTTGAGAGAGCTGCTCGCGCGTGCAGACGATGCAAAGGCCCAGCATTTTGTGGTGTGCCTGGACAAGCAGCAGTACAATTCCGCACGGTTGTTGAGTCCCGGAATGCAAGCTTTGCAGGGACCTGCCCTAGTGATCGGAAGTGACGCCAGGTCTAGCAACTTAGATAAGCTCACCTGCACCAAGCGGACGGGACATAGCACGACAGCTGCTGAATCTGACACGTCAAGCAGATTTGGTCACGGAGCACTGAGCTTATACTCAGCTTCGGATGTGGTTCAACACCTCAGTGGCGATGAGCTACACGTGTCGGACCCTCACGCTACTCACCTAGACCGCCTTTCTGCATGGAGGTGCAATTTCGCAGATGCGTCAAGTCAGAACTATGTGGACTTGTCGTCCAAAGCTCCAGGACAGCTTGAACCGTTCATTGGTGTCACCCAGAGCTGTGCTGCCTTTCCAGCCTGGGAGGGCAAATCTTCCTACCCTTGGACTCTCTTCAGATTGAGTCTACGCACAGAGGATGCTGCTGCTGCAAGTCAGATCAGCCAGCAGCATTTCAACGCAGACGAGTGTGCCAGCATGTTAGAGGACTTTGCAAGTGCTGCTGCTGACTTGCTGCTGTGCCTCCAGCATGTACAGAAAATCTCTGTGTATGTCAAGGAAGGCAGTCAGAACAATGCGGTTCTGCTTCATCAGAGCAATGCTGAAGTGGTCCGGGATCCTGTTGGTCAACAGAGCCTCCAGCAACAGCTTGTAGTCAACAGTCAGCATGCCGATGGCAGCACAGCATGCCAAACATGGGCGAAGATAGGGCCCTGTGCCAAGCATGGCTCTGGCATCGCTGTATTCTTGAAAGACAACAAATCTGATGAGCGGCTGCCGGTGATTGCTGGCAAGAATCTTGCCGCAAGATGTACTATGCCAATGGCAAGCACTGGGTTGCCCTTCCATGTATTTGGAGCCTTTATGCTGTCATCTGATGGGCGCAGCCTCAATGATGCTGAAGCTGGCAAGGTCAGACCTCATTGATTGTGTGACCTTGCGATCTTCATATGCTGATTTGGTGATCCTGTGGTTCCACGTTGGTAACATGATTGTTACACACCACATGAACTGATTATCTATAAGTCTCAACTACATCAGCAGCTGCAATTTTCAGCAGTTCCTGAGCAACTGAATTTGCATTTGTGATTCTGCTTCAGCACTAACAGCTTTCATCAAGCCATACATTGCAATGCAGGATGCACATAACGAGCAGGTACTTGTGGAGGACATTGCACCTGCATGGGCAACAGCTATTGTCCACACCAAGCCAATGCCTGACAAGTACAGGTACATGCGCCAAGCCATTCAGTGCTCATTTGCCACGTACTCGCTGTGGGATTTGCTGATTTGCTGTTGAATCATCCTTGTCAAAGCGGTGCCAGCGGAAGTTCTAATGCTGTTTGCAATGTCATGCAATGGACCGCAACCATTGCAAGCTTTTGATGCATGTCATACAAGAACTTTGCACCTTTATCCTTGGTGCAATGCAGGTTCTGGCCAACTCTAGGCACACTACAGCCTGCCATGCTGAAGATAGCGGCAATGGCTGCTGTTGCGCAGCTGTGTCACAACAGGAGCAAGGTGCTGTGGGTACCAGCTCATGACGGTGGTTCACCTGCCGGGTCCTGGTGCTCTGCTGACCAAGCCTGCCTGGTGCTTGACAACAACTCCACCTGCCCAACTGTCATCACAGTAGCCAGGCGTGCTGGTCTCAACATCTCAGATGCTCCCCAGCATGTCACTGAGGTACAGACGCTACTGCGACAATACTTTAGGAGCAGTTTGCCTTCTGCAAATTCAATGTGAATGTGATGGCTCACGCCTAATGGTTGTGTACAGGCTTATGCAATCATGGTGACATCAGCAAAGTTGGCTGACATCTGCTGTCATGTGACTGTAATGCAAATCTGACAGGTCACAAGTCATGCTGCGCAGCATCAAGCTGAGACACAGCATTTGAGTTGCACCAAAGCTACAAGTGCTGCAAAGAATCTTGTGAACAATTTGAGGTATATACCATTGCTCAGGCTGATTTGGCGTGCATGCAGGCAATATTAGCAGCTGCTGAGGACAAGTCTGCCCTGTTGATGTTCAGCCCAGCCACCGTTCGCAATGCCCTTAGGGCAAAGGGCAACATCACCGGCCAAATGAAGCAGAGGCAATGCTGCAATATGTAGTGAGTGACATCAACAGCTGGGGCGCAGCTGGCACCGACTGCTCTTGTCTGGATGCTCTGTACCTCATCCATCTGACTGATGACTCCCTCCAAGAGATTGTCTGGCACAGCATTGCTCCAAGCCAGTCCAAGCCTGCTGCTGCTGGATTCTTCTACAGTGATGGTGGCCCTTCAGCACCGGTGTATGAGCTGTTGTCAGCCTGCAGAGGCCGGCAAGTAAGGGCTTCCCAGGCATGGTCATTCTTGTCAGGGTGAGTGCTGTGACATGCATGCATCTTGCCTTGACGAAGATTACACCGCACCTGCTGCTGATCGCAACTGCTTATATTGCTGACCAAGTTGTTTGAGCCTGCAAATCAACATGCGGCCTTGGCCTCAGCTGTTACCTACCCCAGATTAGTGCCAATGATTGTTTCATACATGGGGTGCAAATGGTCAAGTGATGCTGAAATGACCTGATCTGTGCATACAGGCTGAAGATAGATGGCCTGCCCCTTCTTGAGAGTAGGAGGCTGAACGTCCAGAAGCCCACACTGGCTGATCTGGCAGACAGCTTACCAACCAGCTGGAAGGACCACACATGCTCCGTAACTGTTCACAGCACTCTACACCCAAGCAGGCAGTGGGTGGACATGCTCTGGAGCTTTGTGAGCGGTTTATGGCACACAGTGCCTGCTGAGCTGAGCCACTACATGGTAGTCCCGCTTGCGGACGGCTGCTTGACAACCCCTGACGCATGCCGCAGCAAGGCTGCTCTGAGCACGCAGCACCTCAAGGCTCTACCCCTGACTTCCGCAAGGTTGCTGTCAGCAGTTGGTTGCTTGTGCATCTCAGATGCACGTGCAGACATCCCGAGCCCCATCATAGATTCAGCAGTGCCAGTCATTTCAGCTCTGGCAGCTGTGCCAGCATACACCGGACATCCTCTGTCTCAGCTGGTCTCTCTTCAGCACCTGGGCTACGACCAGTTCCACGCCATTCGCAGGATGCTTGCGCAGCTCTGCCATGTCACCACTGAGCATGATCCTGCCCTGTGGGCCATGCTGAGGCAGTGCTGCATCTTCGAGACAGCAACTGAGGAGATGACAGATCTTAGTGAAGGTGCTGTGCGTTTGATGCCCAATGTAGAATGGGAGCGCAGCGTGCTAGCAGCACCAGGTCTAGTCAGCTGGCAGGCTGTCAAGTATCACGAAGCGTCAGATCTTCAGAAAGCTCTGCTGAAGCCATCTGGTGTCACACCACCTGAGCTTGCCAGCTTCTTGGACCACACCTTGCTTGCAAGCATTCAGACATCCAGCGATGACAGGGCACAGCCACTGCTCCTAGCTGCACTTGATCAGCTCGGGGATCAAGCCAGCTACATGCCCCAGAAGCCAGACCAATTGCTCATTGGCGGTGTCGTGTGCAGCATTGGGCGTCTTGTGGACAGCAGCAGCAATTTGATGCAAGCCCTCTTTGCAGTCAACAGGGAAGGTGAGCAGCTCCTGCAAGTTTGTGCCTGGTTGGCTGCAGCTGTGCTCTGCTAAACACCTCTCCACACCATGACCCCTCCCCCCCAATTTGCCCTGTCCAAATCTTTCACTTGCTCATCACCCAGCACTTCACCTTGCATGTGGCATAAGCTGCTGTACCACCTGCTTCAGCCAGAGTGCAATAGTGAGCCCAAGTGATTCACTCAATTTGCGCTTGACAGACACAGACCCAGGCGGGGTTTCAAAAATGCTGCACATACATGATGGAGCACAAGCCTTCACCCTGTTCATGCTGTAGGCAACCACTGGATGCCTCTCATCATTCAATCAAACCTCCTGGTATGGTTCAATGTATGAACTGCTGCTACAGGCTTCACACTGCTGCCTTCCTGGCTTGCAACAGGCAACAGGCTGGCCATCCTGAAGAAGCTGTCACTGAAGCATGAAGACGCCCCATACCCCTATTCCTTCCTGGCGTGTGCACAGCGGCTGGTTGAGCTTGCAGCAGGCATGACCAAGGATGATAGGACTAGATACTCCATCTCTTTGGTCAACATGCTCCACCGCAATCTAGCACGTTACCAGGAGGTTGCATCTTCCACTGCCGCGCCATTCTGGCCTGCCATCAGAGAGCGCCTGTCCAACTGCCCCATCTTCCTGACTGCTGATTTGGTGTTTCCCTATGACTTGGGTCCACACGCTCAGCTGGTGTCACTCCAAGGCAGCGCGGACTACGTCAACTACCGCCTGGTCTCAAATGCAGTGCCCACCACTCACAGTGTCATGGGCGACACAAACCTGCTGCGCGTTAAGCTGGACTTACCCACAGAGGCCAATCTGCTGCATGTTGTGCACCATCTTTTGAAGACAGCTCAGTCGCAGAAGGTCCAAGACCTAGTTGCATGCGCCAGACCTGGTCAGGCAGTGGGTCTCACGCAGGACATCAGCACAGCTTATCGCCTCATCATCACCAGAGTGCAGGATATGCTGTCAGCCGGGGTAGCCTACACTGACCCTGTCTTGTTCGAGGTTGCTCAGGCACTGCGGCATCAGCCTTGGATCCTGATGCCTGATGGCCGCTTTGTGATGCCAAGCAATGTGTGCATGAACGTCAAGGCAGACACTCTTCCAGGTGTGTGTCTCACCTTCAACAGTTCATGTGCATGTGTCATCTGCCTGCCCTGCAAATGTACTGAGTGCACCTGTTCATCATGCAGACATTGTGACATAATAACTCTCATGTCTTGCTGCAAGCTGAGGTCACAGCCTTTTCTTGGACATGGCTCTTCATGGCAAGTCCACCACTTACTGCAAAACATCCTCACCTCTGAATCATGAGTCATTTCCTGCACTGACCACAACTTGACCTCAAGGGTCAAGATGCAACTTCTCAACAGGACACGCCAACTGTACCAAGCGGCTCAGCTTTCAGACAGGCAAAATTTATCAGCTTCAGATTGTTTGTGCAGATGTTTAAACAGTACATTTGTGTTTGTCGCCTGGCAGTGAACAAATTCTGACCTGCTGATACTGCACATGTATGTCAGCTGAGTGTGTTGCAGTTCATGAAAGCCATCACGGCAGATATGCATGGCCTCTGTAGATTTTGAGATGCCTCCAGCATTAAGCAAGCAGCTGCAAGGCAAGCCAGCTGTTATGGACTGGCTGAACAAGCAACTTGGGGTGAGGGACTGGCAGGCCGGCGCCCCCCTTGTCAAGCAGCGGCACACTCATGTGAGCAAGCTGGCTGCCAAGTTCAACAACCAGCAGCACTTCCCCAACGCTATTGTGGAGGCTGAGGGCAAGCACATCCATGTGCACACCCTCATCGTAGGCAACGTCAGTGAAACCTTGGCCAAGTGCTGGAGTAGTGATATCTGGCACAATGCTGGTGGGATCATCAGCCTCTCCCACAACTGCCCAGGCCTGGGGGACATCACTTACCCCATAGCCCTTGCCTTCCTGGAGTTTTTCTACACAGGAAAAGTCAGGTGGCCTGACGGCACACCAGACTTCACCACTGCTGCTCAGATTCTGGTGCTGGCTGACAAGTATGACATCCCATACTTGGTGTGTGAGGCAGAGATAGCCCTGCAATCGCTGGTCACAGTTGACTGCTGCTGCTGCCCAATGCTGGTGCTGGCAGACAAACACAATGCAGTGCAGCTGCAGCAGCACCTCCTGGCATACATAGCCGCAGGCTCTGCACACATTGACACCAGCCAGCTGCCTCCTCACCTGCTGACTCAAGTCAACCAGCTCAAGTCTGCACAGTAGGTGAGTCATCAATGAGCTTTTTGACACAATTGTATGGCTGGCTGCTGCATCAAGAGCTCTACTTGCTGGCAGCACCTTGTTTGCATTGCTCTGACTGTTTTACTGCAGTTGCTCACTGCTGACTGCATTGATGCCCTTGTTGCTTGTTCATGATTGCTCCAGTTGCATGTGAACTCACTTCTTTTGCAGTGCAAGCAGCGCTTTCTTTGTTCAGTGAACTCACTTTTCACGCACTGCGTGTGCATGCAGGTTTGGTCTGGTTGCTCTGTCATGTGCAAGGTCACTGATGCATCTGCCTGGATGGCCCACACTGTGATGGCCATATGCTCTGGAGCTTGTGGCAGCTGACACTTTACGTGAAGCACATCACATAGAGCACTTGGGATGTGGCTGTTGTACTTGGCAAGCTCTGTATATACACTGATAGTAGTGATATGTGTACATGTAGTAGTGATGTAAATATATTTAGTAGTGATATAGTGGTATATACACTGATGTAGAAGATACTGATCAAAAGATAGGGTGACCTGCAATCTTGATGGCTACAGTTCATCATCTAGGCATTGATGTATGTTTTATGTTGAGTGCTTGACTATGCAATGAGGTAAGCAATTTCGGTTTCAGATAAATATCACAACATCCATGCTGTAATTTGCAAAAAGTGCACGCTTTTCAACATAGTAAGAACTCCTCTCAATGCAGGAGTTGCACAATTGCAGTGCATGCTGTTCACAAGAGTCCAAAACCATGACTTGCAAATAGTCAACAGAATAGCAGGATCTGTTGAAGCCTTGAGCTCCGAACCGCAGCATTGCTGTTGATGTGTTGGAGAAAATTAGCTCGCAAGCTCTGACAGCTTGAAGAAGAGCCCCTCCACACTCAGAGGATTTAGACTTCGCCATAATCAAAGCGCACGCTTTTGCAGAGCCCAGGGTACCAGTCTCGTTCAGCGTCGCAACGCTGTATAGTCTTTTCAACCGCACAAAAGGATTTGAAACAGCAGCAGGAGCTATAGACGTCACCTTGGGCAAACTCCGGTTGTAAGGGCGGCAGCTACGTGGCTTGAGCCCCATGCCGAGGTGTTGAGAACGACGAGTCTCGTCTGGAAAGGTACCCACAACCTGCACAGTTGTGGATCTGCCTTCGTGAATGTTCAAGCCTACAAAGGTCTTCTGAATGCGGGCAGCTTCACATAGCTCACGACTCTGTAGGTTGCAGCTAGCTCCTGAGGAGCTTGCAGACCGCAGCCTCGTGGCTCAACGCAGCGTCTGTAGCAGCTCACAGGTAAGACGGATGGTGAATGCAAGCCATGATATAGGCCGTCGCGAACCAAAAAATGTCACAGTCGTCCGAACTCTGACCTAGAGGACAGCATGCAACCTCGAGGACGAGAGTGCCGCTTTAACTACCAAGCGTGTGTCCTGTCACGGCTGGGACGAATAACCCCTTGAGATGATTAACTTGCATTGCAGGCGTTCTAGTCATGGGGGTAAAGGACCCTGGTGCATCTCAAAAGCCAGCCAAGGTTGTGTACCCAGCTGTTGGTAGGTTTCTCAGCTGAGCTGTGTCTCTTTTGCTTGTACCTTGCAAACCACAGCAGCCACTGGCTGCAACCAAGCTTGCACTCACAAGTACGACTGCCGCAGGTGACCAGGAAGAGTACCATGATGTGGTACCAGGCACTCAGGCTGGCAGACCAGGTGAGCAACTGCTCTCAGGAAACAAATATTGCTACAGCAGACCTCAACTGGCTAGCAGAACACCTGGCTATATTGCATGCTGGGTAACCTACAGACTTGCCTTCAAGTGATCTTTGACACAAGCGGTGAAACCTAATGATGAACGTCAGCTTACAGACAAGTGGCTTCACTGACGCACAGGGGTTCAGAGCAATCAGCAGGCAGTGATGGCCGATTCCACAGGCCAGCAGAACAACATGATCAAGTCTGTCAAGTCTGGCCTGCCCGAAGAGCCAGCCCCCATTGCTGTGTATGCTGCCACCCCCTTCAATGCCCAAGACCCTGCCTCCTCTAAGCAGCCCATCACTGCAGCAGGAGTGGAGGACAAGACAGACTTCAAGTACTTCCAGCGACAAGTAAGCTTCTTTGTGATTCCTGCAAATGTGACAGCGTTACAGTATTGTGGCAAACATGACAGCAGTAGGTACTGCATGTGGTCCTGTGACTGCATTGCAGCTGGAGGCCAGCAAAAGGCAGTTGACTTGATGCCTCCATGCAACGTGTTCCCACAAAATACATCTCTTTGTAACATTTGCTTTTTGTTATAGACTTTACCAACTCGACTTTGCTGTTATCAATGCTTGAAGCTGCAGTACAGGCACCCACATTGGACACACACCCAAGGCTTGTGACTGCATAACAAAACCATTACTCCAAATCTTGCTGATATTGGAATTTATCAGTCTGTGTGTGTGAGGTCTCAGGTACAGTTGCACTGAATGAATTTCATCTCCCTCAACATGCTCCCCTCCATCTCAGTACAATCTTACGCAGTATTTACGTACTGAGAAGGTGCATGTGGTGCTGCAGACAGAGATCCACTGGTACGGATGGATCGCCATGACCTTCTATGTGTGCGCCTTCATCTTCTACATGTATGTGCGTATCGCACACTCTCTGGACCTGGGTAGGGGCTACATCTGGTACGGTATCTACCTGCTGTGTGTGGAGGTGCTGGGGTTCACTACAACCATCATCTATGGACTCAACCTGCTGTGGAACCCTGTGATTGAGCAGTTCCCTGAAGACCCTGAGAGCCCAGGAAGGCCCAAGGTCAGCATAGGGAACCTGTACCTTTACCTTTCTGTAATATGAGAGATGCTTTGATATAAGAGTCTGGTGTTGTGGCATCTGTACCTGCTGTGCGCATGCTGCAGAGCTGAGCAGTAATGAGCAGTCTTTCCAGATGCTGACTTCCTTTTTGTCGATGAATGTGCTACTGTGGACAGTACAGGCAGTTACAGGGATTGTCAATGCTGTGTGCTGAATGCCACAGTAGTTGTGTCCATGAACAGTACCTCAAGAATGCTTGACATGTACAACTCTGCAAATGCAAGGCTGCAAGTGGTTCAGATCGATGCACGTGACCCTACTGATAGCAACCACCACACACCCAACTTGCACATGATGCTCACATGACTACGACGTTTCAGATATGAGAAATGTGTCATAGGTGCGGCTGCCATACCATGTGAGGGTGTGCGTGCCCTGCTACAAGGAGGACCTGGAGATTCTGAGGCGCACCATTCTGGCTGCCTATGATGCGGTGCTGCCAGCTGGTTGCTCCAGAACCATCTACCTCTGTGATGATGGCAAGGACCCCCGCAAGCGCAAGTGGTGAGCCATACTTCTGAGTTGTCACCCTCTCACACAACCCTCCCTTTCCCAACCCCCCTGGCCCCCCTTCCCTAACCCCCTTCCATTCAAAGCCTTACAAGGACCTCCCCACAACAGATCAAGATAATGTCTAGCTCTTGACTTAACCTTCACTGTCATCTCTTGAAACAGAAGTTGGCTCAGAAATCCTGACTGCGTTCCTGATTGCATTCCTTGGGCAAGCTGGTATGGTGTGAAAGGCATGGTGCCCTGTTATGACACCTATGTCGAGTAATGTTGTCAGTGACTGCATGCTTCAGGTATTTTCGTTTTGGCGGGAAAACCACGCACTCTACATGCACATCTCACAAGTGGTGAGGTGCATGCATCTGAACAGAGATTGCATGCATGCCCTGGGCAGGCCAATATAATACTTGGCTTCTCATTAAACTGACGCCGAAAGGTGTAGTCTTTTCTTTTGTTTCCTTTTCTTTTCTTTTCTGATTGGATGCATGGGTGCAGGTGTGAGAGCATGGGTAAGGAGGTGGTGTATGTGTCCGGGCGTGTGCGCGCCCCAGGGGAGATGAACGGCAAGTCTGGCAACATGAACAATGCCCTGAACCAGATCTACCCCAAGGAGTATGCCATCCCAGGGAATGAGCTGGTGTGTGTCTTTGACGCTGACCAGGTTGCCAAGAGGGATTTCTTCCTCAAGACCTTGCCCTACTTTGATGCCGGTAAGCGCACCTCTGCCTTTTGAACTCTTGCCCTTTGTGTGTCTTGGTTTGTAGGAATTGCCTTTACTCTCTCGTACTGCCATGTGGGCCTGTGATGCACTAGTTGCCCAAGGTGAAATGTGCCCTCTGGGAGTTGCCCTACAGATCTGTTCTGCTGGCAGCAAAACAATCTTTGGATGTCCCTGGTGTGACTGTGCTTCCAACTCTCAAAGGTGCTGTGTATGCTCACAGGTTTTGTTCTGCTTGCCTGCATGCTCCTTTCCTTGTACGGTTTGCACTCTCAGCCTTCCTTGGCCGCTCTGCTTCCTGTCTCATTAGTTTCAGTGAGACTGCCAAGGGTTTTGCAATGTGTTCATGCTATTAGCTAGCTATCTGCATGCAATTGTGCTCATTTCAATTTTGTTGCAAATGCACAGGTGGACCCCAACAGCTTGTGCCGCTGCCAGTAAATGCAAGAAGCTCACACACTGTGTAGTGAGGCTCATGGTGGTGATGATTACAGTTCACATCACACTTGCAGGTCGGATTACAGGTTATATGACTGTTTACATCATGGTTGCAGGTGATGACATCGGCATGGTGCTGTCACCCCAGTGCTTCCACAACCTCAACCTGCATGAGGACATCTTCAACCACTCCAACATCCACTTCTGGGAGTACATGCAGCCAGGATATGACGCTCTGGGCTTCATCTCATGCACTG
>JAABUK010001075.1_pt1 | contig 53610 bp, 36 predicted proteins | sample 5559141 | NCBI WGS metagenome assembly JAABUK01 (sample SAMN10711869, study PRJNA513367) | rock metagenome | isolation source: Antarctica rocks | place: Antarctica: Victoria Land, Pudding Butte nord | collected 2016-01-03 | reverse complement strand
CAAAAAGACCAATGTGGAGGTTGGTACGAGTCATGAAAAGCGGATTGAAATAAAGGCGGAAAAACGCGCCGCCTACCCCACCCTCACGCCAGCATTCCTCACCGAAAGAACCTAAAAAAAGCTCTTTCGACAAGTCAGAAGAGCCCTACCCCCGCTCGCGGCGGCAACGGCTGCTTATAACTTATCTGCTTCCAAACCGGGCCGGGGCCGCGTTTCGGAACAGGAATTAGCACCTTCGCCGGGTGGCTGGTTGCTAAGGCATCTTCGGGCCTGTCCCTCCGCCTTTCTGGATAAGGGCCCCGGTAAGAGGGCGCGGCGCAAAGGTAGCGGCCGGGCACCGCGCGCCGTGCAAGGCTACCCAAAAAAATCAGGTTTTCTTCTAATTGTCGGCGCTGGTTGTTCGCAAGTATTCTATGTTATTATCAAAATACTGAAAGTATAATGCTTGAGATAAAAGGGCTTGTTTAGAACTGTTAAAAATATCTTCACTTTGTAGTTGGCCGTAGGCACCGCAACTGCCAGCCGGGGTAGTGCCCTGCCCAGACTGGCTTTTTTATCCTCCTTTTCCTTTACTGTTACCGCGCTATGCCCGCATCTTTCATCCAGAAGCCCCTGGGCCGCCCCGCCCCGGCCCTTGTGCCCGCCCAGCCCGTGACGCTGCGCGTGAACGGCCAGGACCGCACCCTCAACATCGCGCCCTGGACCAGCCTGCTCGACGCCCTGCGCGAGTACCTGGACCTGACGGGCACCAAAAAAGGCTGCGACCACGGCCAGTGCGGGGCCTGCACCGTGCTCATGGATGGCAAGCGCATCAATTCGTGCCTGGCGCTGGCCACCGTGTGCCAGGGCAAGGAGATTACGACCATCGAGGGCATTGGCAGCGAGGAAAACCTCTCGCCCTTGCAGCAAGCGTTCATCGACCACGACGCCTTTCAGTGCGGTTACTGCACGCCGGGCCAGATTTGCTCGGCCCAGGGCCTCATCAACGAAGGCCGCGCCAAAACCGCCGACGAGGTACGCGAGCTGATGAGCGGCAACCTCTGCCGCTGCGGCGCCTACACCAACATTCTCTCGGCGGTGATGGAAGTGTTGCACGATGGCCAGGTCGTGGTAGACAACGGCACGCTGGTTACCATTCCGGCTCAGCCTACCAAAGCCAGTTCCGTCAACTAATTACCCGTCAACTAATTAGCAGCTCGCTATGAACAGTTTCACCCTTACCCAAGCGGCGGCCGTTGACGAGGCCGTGCGCGACTTTGCCGGCCACGACGGCGCGGCCTACCTGGGCGGCGGCACCAACCTCATCGACCTGATGAAGTACAATTTGTCGCGCCCTAGCCACCTCACCAGCCTGGGTCACTTGCCGCTGAGCGAGATTTCGGACCTGGCCGATGGCGGCCTGCGCCTGGGCGCGCTGGCCACCAACGCCGACACGGCCTGGCACTCCGAGGTGGAAAAGCGCTACCCGCTGTTGAGCCAGACTATTCTGGCCGGCGCCACGCCGCAGCTGCGCAACATGGCCACCGACGGCGGCAACCTCTTGCAGCGCACCCGCTGCTACTACTTCTACGACCTGGCCACGCCCTGCAACAAGCGCGAGCCGGGCACCGGCTGCTCGGCCATCGGGGGCTTCAACCGGGTGTGCGGCGTGCTGGGCACCAGCGAGAGCTGCATCGCTACCCACCCCTCCGATATGTGCGTGGCCCTGGCCGCGCTGGAAGCCGTGGTGCGCGCGCAGGGCCCCGAGGGCGAACGCACCATCAAGTTTGAGGATTTTCACCGCCTGCCGGGCGATAAGCCGGAGCTGGACAACACCCTGAAACCGGGCGAGCTGGTAACGGCCATCGACCTGCCCAAGCGGGGGTTTGAGAAGAACTTTACCTACCTCAAGCTGCGCGACCGGGCCAGCTACGCCTTTGCGCTGGTGAGCGTGGCGGTGGGCCTCGAAATGGAGGGTAACATTATCAAAACCGCCCGCTTTGCGCTGGGTGGCGTGGCCCACAAGCCCTGGCGCGACCAGGAGGCCGAGAAAATGCTCGAAGGCCAGCCGGCCTCGCCCGACTTGTTTCGCCAGGTGGCGGCCAAGGTCTTTGCCGAGGCCACGGGCTACGGGCCCAACAGCTTCAAGATTGAGCTGGGCCGCCGCGCCATCGTGCGGGCGCTCAAGCAGGCCGTGGAGATGAACTACCCCGCTGATGACAACGCTTTTTTGAATTCTAATCCGTAAGCTGCTATGAGTCAGACTATCGCAACTCCGCCTACCGTGCGCCTGGGCACCGACGTCGTTGGCCGGCCAATAAACCGCACCGACGGCCCGGCCAAGGTATCGGGCTCGGCTACCTACGCGGCCGAGTACAACGTGCCCGACCTGTGGTACGGCTACCTCGTAAATAGTACCATCACGAAGGGCAAAATCGTGAAAATCGACGTGGAGCCGGTGCTGGCGCTGCCCGGCGTGCGGCACGTTTTTACGCACGAAAACATGCCTCCGCTGGCTAAGCCTAACCACAGCTATCAGGACGAAATTGCGCCTAACGGTTCGCCCTTTCGGCCCCTGCACTCGCCCGAAATTCTGTTCAATATGCAGCCGGTGGCGTTGGTAATAGCCAAAACTTTCGAGCTGGCCCGCTATGCCGCCTCCATCCTGCACATCGAGTACGAGGTAGCCGACTTCACCACGGACATGAAACAGGTGCGCCACCGGGCGTTTGAGCCGGAGGCTAATGATAGTTACGTGCCCCCGCCCAAGCCCTACGGCCATGCTGAACAAGCCTTCGCAGCGGCCGCTTACCAGCACACGGGTGAGTACGCTCAGCCCGCGCAGCACCACAATCCGATGGAGATGTACGCAACCACCGTGGAGTGGCTGGGCGAGGGCAAGAAGCTAAAAATCTACGATAAGACGCAGGGCGTCTTTAATGTGCAAGAATATCTGTGTGGCATTTTTAAGCTTGCTAAAGACGACACGCAGGTTATCACGAAGTACATGGGCGGCGGTTTCGGCTCGGGGCTGCGGCCACAGTACCACGTGTTTTTTGCTACCCTGGCGGCGCTGGAGCTTCAGCATTCTATCCGCCTGACCCTCACGCGGAGTCAGATGTTCAGCTTTGGGCACCGGCCCGCCACCATTCAGGACCTCAAGCTCGGTACCGACGAGTGGGGCCACCTTACCTCGCTGCAACACAGCGCCGTAGCTGAAACTTCCCGCTTTGAGGAGTATGCCGAGAACGTGGTGCCCACTTCCGGCGTGCTCTACAACTGCGACAACGTAAGGCTGGAGCATAGAATTACGGGTATTGACGTAAACACTCCCTCGGCTATGCGCGCCCCTGGGGCCGTTACCGGCGAGTTTGCCCTCGAAATTGCTATTGATGAGATGGCCTATACCGTGGGTCTTGACCCGCTGGAATTTCGCCTGCTCAACTACTCAGAAACTGATAAAACGACCAATAAGCCTTTTAGCAGCAAGCGTTTGCACGACTGCTACCGCGAAGGCGCGGCCAGGTTTGGCTGGGGTGCCCGCACCCCGGAGCCACGCTCGATGCGCGACGGCAACTTGCTGGTAGGCTGGGGAATGGGCACCGGCATCTACGATGTTAAACAGAAGCCTACCAAGGCCAAAGCGGTTCTCGCCGCCAATGGCCACCTGACGGTAAGTAGCGGCAGCAATGACATTGGCACCGGCACCTACACCATCATGACCCAGTTGGCGGCGCAGGCAATGGGCCTGCCCATCGAGGACGTAACCTTTGTGCTCGGCGACACCACGCTGCCCCAATCCCCCATCCAGGGCGGCTCCTGGACGGCCGCTTCAGTCGGCTCGGCCGTGCAGGATACCTGCCAGGCGCTGGGCAAAAAAGTACTCCAATTGGCCCAGCAGCTGGAAAACCCGCCCCTCGCTGGCCTCAGCTACGAGGACGTGCAGTTCGTGAACGGGGTAATCCGCGCCAATCAAGATAGTAGCCGGCAAGTGACCATCCGGGACGTGCTGGCGGCCAGCGGCGAGTCGGCAGTAGAAGCCGAAGGCGGAGCCAAGCCCGATACGGCTAAGCAGTCAAAATACTCGATGCACTCGCACAACGCAGTCTTCGTGGAGGTGAAAGTGGACGAGGACCTGGGCACCATCCACGTAACCCGCGTGGTGAACGCCGTGGCCGCCGGCCGCATCCTGAACCCCAAAACCGCCCGCAGCCAGGTGCTCGGCGGCACGGTCTGGGGCATCGGCATGGCCCTGATGGAGGAAACTTACCTCGACAACAACTTCGGCCGCTTCATGAACCACAACCTGGGCGAGTACCACATGCCGGTTAACGCCGACATTCACACCATTGACGTCATTTTCGTGGAAGAGCAGGATGATATCGTGAACCCGCTTGGCGTGAAGGGGGTAGGCGAAATCGGGATGCTCGGCGTGGCCGCCGCCGTGGCTAACGCGGTGTATCACGCTACCGGCAAGCGCGTGCGGGATTTGCCGGTCACGATTGATAAGTTGCTGTAAGTGGATGTTTAGCATCGCGCACGCAACAAATGGAGCGCGCCAATCTTTCCTTATCGTTGGATTAATTCTAACAGCAAGAAAAGATTGCCGCGCTCCATTTGTTGCGTGCGCGATGCCAGACGAACTGAATAGATTATGACTGAATTACAACGTCTCTTGCTTGCCTACGACCAGCACCGCGCCGCGCACCGGCCCTGCGCGCTGGCCACGGTGGTCGAAGTTATCGGCTCGGCTTACCGCCGCCCCGGTGCGCGGATGCTCGTGACCGAAGACGGCGAGCTGACCGGCGCCATCAGCGGCGGCTGCCTGGAGGGCGATGCCCGCCAGCGGGCACGGCGGGCCATTTTTCAGGGCGAGCCGGCGCTCGTCACCTACGACACGCGCGACGAGGACGACCCGCGCCACGGCCTCGGCCCCGGCTGCCAGGGCGTGGTGCGTATTCTGCTGGAGCCGCTGGATTTTACGCATCCTGATAACCCCCTGGAGTTGCTGCGCGATTTTGCCCGGCACCCTACCCCCGCCGTGCTGGCCACCGTGTTTGCCACCGATGCCAGCGGGCTGAAGGCCGCCGTGGGCCAGCGCGTATTGCTGTCCGAAACGGGGGTAGTGCGCGGCACGCCGCTGCTGGCCGCCCCGCTGGCCAAGGCCGCCCGCGCCACGCTTGCGCAGGGCCAGTCGCGGGTGCTGGACATTGAGACTGATGCCGGCCCGGTGCGGGCTTCGCTGGAGCTGTTGACGCCGCCGCTGCGCCTGGTAGTGTACGGGGCCGGCAACGACGCCCAGCCGCTGGTGCACCTGGCCGCCTCGCTGGGCTGGCACATTACCGTCGTGGATGGCCGGCCCCACCTCGCTACCCCCTTCCGCTTCCCCGAAGCCGCCGAAGTGCGCCTGACGCCCGTGCGCGAGCTGGCAACGGCCACGCCCGACCCGCTGGCCTACCACGTGCTGTTGAGCCACAACTACGCCTACGACCTGGCCGCGCTGCAAAGCCTGCTGGCTTCGCCCGCGCCCTACATTGGCTTGCTCGGCCCGCGTCTCAAGGCCCAGCGCCTGTTGGATGAGCTGGACGCGTTTCCCGCCGAGCAAGTGCAACAGTTGCGCCAGCGCCTGCACAGCCCCATCGGCCTCGACCTGGGCAGCGAAACGCCCGAAGAAATCGCGCTGGCCATCGTGGCCGAGATTCAGGCGCGGCACAGTGGGCGGCAGGGCCGGCCACTGCGCGAGCGGGCCGGCACGGTGCACGTGCCGGCGGCGGAGGGCCTGAGCCATTGCGTGCCGCCGGCAACCCCGGCAGTAAGCCAAGCGGCCAGAAATTTTTGGACAACTTACTGATTTTATGAATCTTATGCTAGCTTACTTACATTGGGTAGGCGCGCATCCAGCCGCGCTTCATCGGTTGCTACGGGAGAAACGTAGAACTTTGCCCTATGAGACACCCTGAGTCGGCCCATGTGGGCATCCCGATTGCCCCTTCCCTGGACCCTACCCTGGCTGATGATGGCGTGCGGCCGCGCGTCGCGCCCGACAAGCAGCGCCTGGTGCGCATTTCGGCGCTAGCGGTGCTGGTGGCCATTGCCATTAGCCTGGTGGCGCGGGGGCTAGTGTATTTGATTAACCTGGTAACCAACCTGGTTTTCCACGGCGAGGCCTCCATTGCCTACCACAGCCCGGCCGATAACCACCTGGGCCTATGGGTAATAGTCATGCCGGTTATTGGGGGCCTGGTTGTCGGGCTGATGGCCATTTACGGCTCCAAGGCCATTCGGGGCCACGGCATTCCGGAGGCGATGGAGCAGATTCTGACCAATCAGAGCCGCATCAAGCCGTCCATTATGTACCTCAAGCCGCTGTCGGCGGCCGTGGCCATTGGCACGGGCGGGCCGTTTGGGGCCGAGGGGCCGATTATCGCCACGGGCGGCGCGCTGGGCTCCACCCTGGGGCAGCTTATCACGGTGACGCACCACGAGCGCAAGGTGCTGCTGGCGGCGGGCGCCACGGCGGGCATGGCGGCCATTTTCGGCACGCCCATCGCGGCGGTTTTTCTGGCCGTTGAGCTGCTGCTGTTCGAGTTTTCGCCCCGCTCGCTGCTGCCCGTGGCGCTGGCGTGCGTGACGGGCGCGGCCGGCCACCACCTCCTGTTCGAGGCCGGCCCGGTGTTCCCGATGCCGGCGGTGGCCGCGCCCGGCAACGCCGCGCTGGCTACTTACAGCGCTATCGGCCTGCTGGTAGGCCTGCTTTCGGTGGGCGTTACCAAGCTGGTGTATTATATCGAAGACCTGTTTGAAGAACTACCCATTCACTGGGCCTGGTGCCCGGCGCTGGGCGGCCTGGCGGTGGGCATTATCGGCTATTTCGCGCCGCACACGCTGGGCGTGGGCTACGAGAATATCTCGGCCGTGCTGTCGGGCACCGCGCCCCTGGCCCTACTGCTGGGCTTGTGCTTTTTGAAGTTTACGTCGTGGGCTATCGCGCTGGGCAGCGGCACATCGGGCGGCACGCTGGCCCCGCTGCTTACCATTGGCGGGGCGCTGGGGGCACTATTGGGCCTGGCTATTCAGCACTATTTTCCGGCCTCGGGCATCGTGCTGCCGCTGGCGGCGCTGGTGGGCATGGCTGCCATGTTCGCGGGCGCGTCGCGGGCGCTGCTGACGTCCATCGTCTTTGCGGTGGAGGCCACGGGGCAAGCCACGGCGCTGCTGCCGCTGCTGGGGGCCTGCACGGCGGCCTACCTGGTGTCGTTTCTGCTGATGGGCAACACCATTATGACCGAGAAAATAGCCCGCCGCGGCGTTAAAACGCCCGTTGATTACGAGCCCGACCTGCTCGATAAAGTGACCGTGGAGCGCGTGCTGCGAGGCAGTATGCTGGCTATCAGCACCGACAATACCATTGGTGAGGTGCGCGCGTGGAGCGAGCGCGAGCCCGACTCCGAGCGCACTACCCCCCACCTGGTGACGGTAAACCCCGACGGTACTTTCGCCGGCATCGTGAGCTTGGTGACGGTGGCCGGCTGGCACGCCGACGACCACGCGCCCATCAGCACGCTGCTTCAGCCGCGCACGGCCGCCGTGCTGGCCACCGATTCGCTGCGCACGGCCGTGGAGCGCATGGCCCGCGAAAACGTGGATGTGCTGCCGGTGGTGTCGGCGGGCCAGCGGCCGCAGGTCAGCGGCGTTATCTCGTACCGCGACATTCTGGCCGCTTATAAAAATCGCCTCGAAGACGACGGCAAGCGCGCCCCGCACATTCTGCTCAAGCGCAAGGGCCTGCGGGTGCTGCTGCGCGGCCAGGCACTGTTTCAGAAGCAGCGCGCGGAAGCGTAGCAGCCCGTTGCGCCAACCCCTACCCCACCCTGTTCGTTTGGTGTAGCGAACCTGTTACGCCTGTATGCTACCACGCTGCCTTTTACTATCCCTGCTGCTGCTGCCGGCCCCGCGCCTGGCGGCGCAGCAGGCCCCTACCCCCGCCGACACGCTCAATGCCCGCGCCCTGCCCGCCGCTACCGTGGTGGGCTACGGCGAGCGGCTGCCACTGCGCCGCACGGCCGCGGCGGTGGGCGTCATTGATAATACTATTATTCAGCGGTTTAATGAGAACTCGCTGGCCTCGGCGGTGAACACGCTGCCGGGCGTGCGGCTGGAGGAGCGGGCCACCGGCAGCTACCGCATCAGCGTGCGGGGCAGCACGTTGCGCTCGCCGTTTGGGGTGCGGAACGTGAAAATGTATTACTTCGACATTCCGTTTACGGAGGCCAACGGCACGAGCCCGCTCAACATTCTGGACCCGGCGCAAATCGGGCGAATTGAGGTGCTGAAGGGGCCGGCGGGCAGCGTGTACGGGGCCGGCACGGGCGGCGTGGTGCGCCTCGAAAACCGCCGCCCTACCCCCCTTACTTCTAGCAACGCGGCCAATCAGGGCCGGGCGCAGGTGGGCTACTCGGTGGGCTCCTATGGGCTGCGGCGCTTCACGGCCTCGGTGGAGACGAGCAAGACCAACGGCGACTACTTCCGGGCGCAGTACGCGCACCAGCAGCTGCACGGCTACCGCCAGCAGAGTGCGCTGCGCCGCGACGTATTCGCGCTCGATGGCCAGACCTCGCCCACCGACCGGCAGACGCTGGCCGTGCACGCGCTCTACACCGACCTGTATTACCAGCTGCCGGGCGGCCTCACCCGCGCGCAGTTTGAGCAGGACCCGCGCCAGGCGCGGCCGGGCACGGCAGCCGCCCCCGGCACGGTGGCGCAGCGGGCCAGCTACGCCTCCCAAACCGGCCTGCTGGGCCTCACGCACGAGTACCGGGTGTCGGATAAGTGGCGCACGGTGGCCACGCTCTACGGCCGCGGCACCAGCGTGCAAACGCCTTATCTGGTTGACTGGGAGCGCGATGCCAGCCTGGGCGGCGGCGGGCGGGTGGCGCTGCACTACCGGGGCCTGCTGGCCGGGCGGGTGCTGCGGGTGCAGGGCGGTGGCGAGTTTCAGGCGTCGTTTACCGATTCGCGCAGCTACCTCAACGTGGGCGGCGCACCCACTACCCTGCGCTACGACGACGAGATACGAACCCGCACGGGCTTCGTCTTCGCGCAGGCTGATTATGAGCTGCCGGCCGGCTTCCTGCTCACGGCCGGCGCCAGCTACAACCGCCTGCGCTACCAGATTGACCGCATCTCGTCGGCCGCCGCTAACCCGACGGGCTACGGCATGGAGCGCGATTTTCAACCCCAGGTGTCGCCGCGTCTGGCTTTGCTCAAGGAATTGACCGGCAACATCTCGGCCTACGCCAGCGTGAGCACCGGCTTCTCGCCGCCCACCGAGGCCGAGTTGCGGCCCTCCGATGGCACCATCAGCCGCGACTTGCAGGCCGAGCGCGGCACCAGCTACGAGGTGGGCAACCGGGGCACGCTGCTGGGCGGCCGGCTGGTTTTCGACGTGGCGCTGTTCGATTTTGAATTAAGCAATGCCATCGTTTCGCGCTCCAACGCGCAGGGCATCCAGCTCTTCGCCAATGCCGGCGACACCCACCAGCGCGGGGCCGAGGTGGCCGCCAGCGGCTGGCTGTGGCAGCCCCCTACCCCCCCCGACGCGCCCAGCCCGGCGGCGGGCCTGCGCCTGTGGGCCAGCTATGCCTACAACCACTTCCGGTTTGGCAGCTACGAGTCGGCCACCGGGCAGCAGTACGGCGGCAACCAGCTCACCGGCACCGCGCCGCACACGCTCAGCGCGGGCCTCGATTTCAGCCAGGCGCTGGGCTTTTACCTCAGCCCCACCGTGGGCCATCAATCGACCTTGCCGCTCAACGACGCCAATACCGACTACACGGCGGGCTACTGGGTGTTCGGCAGCCGGGCGGGCTGGCAGCGCACGCTGGCCGGCCGGCTGAGCCTGGACGTGTACGCGGGGGTAGAGAATGCCGGCGACCGCCGCTACAGCCTCGGCAATGACCTGAACGCCTTTGGCGGGCGCTACTTCCAGCCCGCGCCGGGCCGCAATTACTACGGCGGGGCGCTGGTGGGCTGGCGCTGGTAGTAGCTTTTTGGGTAAGCTGAGCCGTACAAACATTGGCTCCGGCTTTGCCGTAAGTCGGCTGGCGTGGCTCGCCAGCCGGGTGCGCGCTCACTTTTCTTCGCTTACCCTTCCATTTCCATGAAAATCTCCCTGTTACTCGGGGCGGCCCTGGCGCTTACCCTGCACACGGCCGCGGCCCAAAGCGGTAACTCGCCCCTCGGCGTAAAACCCAACTACAAAGTGGGCGGCGAACCGTCGTCTAATAAGCCCAAGGGCAAAAATATTATTACCCGCTCGGGCGGCCAGGGCCACAACAGTACGCCAGCGCCCAAAGGCAAAATCCTGGTGGCCCCCACTACCCCGGCCAAAACCAAAGGGCGAACCAGCTCCACCAACTCGCCGCAGTAGCGGGTTGGGACTTCGATAGTGGCGCGGGACCCGCGCAGCTTCTGCACGTTAGCGACTAAGCTCGGCCAGCAGAATAATTTAGAGTGGTTTCCAAGTTGGTGTACAGGGCGGGCTGCCGGCTGTCCGCTCGCCGCCAGCACGAGCGGACAGCCGGCGAAAAGCCGGCAGCCCGCACCAGCTAAGCTGTACTCGAACCTGGAACCCGCGCTAACTGCGTAGGTTATAATAATTTCGCGGCGGGGTCCCGCGCAGGGTCCACGGTCCCTTGCTAATCGCGCTAGCCGCCGCGCACCAGCCGGTACAGCGCCTCGCGGTAGGTGTCGCTAACGGGGATGAGCTTGTCCTGCACGTAAAGCGTGTTGCCGTCGAGCAGCCGCACGTGGTCCAGGCTGACGATGTAGGACTTGTGCACCCGCATAAAGGGTGGCTGCGGCAGGGCTTCGGCCAGCTCCTTCAGGGTCTGGTAGGTGGCAATGCGCTCGTGGGGCAGGTGCAGCAGCACGTAGTTGTTGAGGCCCTCCACATACAGAATATCGGCGTAGCTGATGCGCAGGTACTTGTTTTTGGTGTCGCCCTTCACAAACAGGTGGCCCGCCGCGGGCATCGGCGCGGGCGCGGCCAGCGCTGGCGCGGGGGCAGTCTCGGCGGGCACGAAAGGCGGCAGTAGGGCCAGCACCTTGTGCGCGGCTTTGAGGAAGCGCTCAAAGGCAATGGGCTTGAGCAGGTAATCTACTACGTCGTTCTCATAGCCTTCGAGGGCGTACTCGGGGTAGGCGGTGGTGAGCACCACGCGGGCCCGGTGGCCGGCCAGCTTCAGAAATTGCAGCCCCGTGAGGCGGGGCATCTGAATATCGAGAAAAACCAGGTCGGCGCGGCCCTGCTGCACCCAGGTCAGGCCCTGGATGGGGTCGGTAGTGGTGCCAACCAGCGTCAGGAAGGGCACCTGCCCGATGTAGTCGGCCAGGATGGCCAGCGCGGGCGGCTCGTCGTCAATTACCAGGCAGCGTATCATAAGCGGACAAAGCTAGCAGGCTTCGGCGGGCACGGCGAGGGGTAGGGCGGGCGCGGCTGTCGGCTCGTCCGCGCGAGCCGGCGTGCCCAGGCGCAGGTAGGCGCGGAACCGCGGGCCGGCCGGCTCCGCCTGGTAAACGAAGCGGCCGGGGTAAAGCAGCGCCAGGCGGCGGCGCAGGTTGGCCAGCCCGATGCCGCTGCCGGAGTCGGTCTGGTAGTCGTGGCGCTGGTTTTCGACCAGAAACTCGACCGCGCCGGAGGTCAGCGCCAGGTGCAGGCGCACAGGGGCGGCGGGGTCATCGAGCACGCCGTGCTTGAAGGCGTTTTCCACGAATGGGATGAGCAGCAGCGGGGCCACGCGGTGGCCGGCCGGGTCGCCCGTAATGGTCAGCTCGGCGTGCAGGCAAGTGGGGTAGCGCAGACGGTAGAGGGCCAGAAAATTGGTGAGGCACTCCACTTCTTCGCTCAGGTCTACCAGGCCATCGGGGGTTTCGCGCAGCATGTAGCGCATTAGCTCCGAGAGCTTCAGCAAGCTATTGGCCAAGGTTTTATCCACCCCATAGGCCATGCCATAGAGCATATTAAGGTTATTGTACAGAAAATGCGGGTTGATTTGGGTTTTGAGGAAGGCGGCCTCGGCTACGCGTTTCTCATCGGTAAGCTGGCGATTTTCGCGCTCCCGACGCAGGGCCTCCTCGGCGGCCCAGAGCGCGGCGGCCAGTATCAGGGTAGGAAGGGCGTAATAGAAACCATCGAACAAGTAGGTAGAGAGGCTGGTGTCGGAATCGTAGTTCTGGAAGCCCAGCAGCGGCGGATACAGCCCTTCTTCCAGCGCCGCCCGCACGCCGGCAAATACCACCCCCGCCGCCAGCAGCCCCAGCGCCAGCAGCGGCAGTCGCCCTACCCGCAGCACGCGCGGAAACACCACTAGGTAGCAGAAATAGAACGTGGCGATGCGGGCTACTAGAAACGACACGTTGAGCGCCAGATTCTGGACGAGGCTTAGCTTGTCGCTATGCCACGTGCTGGCCGGGAAATATAAGCTGCCTAGCACCACGTAGGCGAAGTACGCTGTCCAGGCCAGCACGTGCCAGCGGAAGAGTTTTCGGAAGGGTAGGGCGGCCATGACAAGTAAAGCAGCGAGTAGTAGGTCAAAGCTACCCGCCCTACCCACCTGCGGCCGCTTTTTTTATGCCAACGCCCCGGTTGGGCGGGTCAATGGGCCGGCCGCTCGGGTAACCGGCCCGGTAGCGGGCAAACCCGCTGCGCACGGCCTAAAACCGGACTTACCCGGCGTTTGGGGGCGGTGAGATAATGTTTTTTTGGCCCGGTGACGCGGCGGCCAACCTTTGGGCCACCAATCCACTACTACCCTGGCCCCATGAAAAACGCTACCCTCACCCGCGCTGCCCTCCTTGCCTCGCTGCTGGCCCTGGCCGGCGCGGCCCACGCCCAGGCTCCCGTGAGCGGCACCGTGCAGGATGCGGCCGGCCACGGCCTACCCTTCGCCACCGCCGTGCTGCTGCACCTGCCCGACTCGGCCGTGGCCGCCTCGCAGACGACCACCGAGCGGGGCGCCTATCGGTTTGAGCGGGTGGCGGCCGGGCGCTACTGCCTGAAGGCGCTGGCCCTGGGCTACGCCACCGGCCGGGCGGCCGTGGTAGTGGGCAGCCAGCCGGTGGCGGTGCCGGCCCTGCGGCTGGCCACTGCCGTTACTGCCCTCCACGAAGTGGTAGTAGAGGGCCGCCCACCGGTGCTGGAGCAGCACGCCGACCGCACCATCGTCAACATGGACCGCCTGAACACGGCCGGCGACAACGCGCTGGAAGCCCTGAAGAAAGTGCCCGGTATTACCCTCGACAAGGACGAGCACCTCAAGTACCGGGGTAGCGGCAGTGTGCTGGTACTCATCGACGGCAAGCAGACCTACCTGACCGGTGAGGCCCTGAGCCAGTACCTCAAGAGCCTGCCCGCCTCGCAGCTCAGCCAGGTAGAGCTGCTGCCCAACCCGCCCGCCTCGCTCGACGCGGCCGGCACGGCGGGGGTCATCAATATCCGCACGAAACGCAGCGCCTTGCCGGGCCTGACGGGCACCCTCACCGGCACGGTGGCTAAAACCCGCTACGGGCGCGGCGGCGGCAGCGCCAACCTGGCCTACAACGTGGGCCGGGTGCGCAGCTTCGGCCGGGCCAGCGCGGGCTATTCCGATTTCTATAACCAGCTTACCATAAAGCGACTGATTCGCGACACTACTTTTACCCAGCAAAACTACTGGCGCCCGCTCACCGGCTACCTGAGCTATACCGCCGGGGCCGACGTAGCCTTGAGCAAGCGCCAGACGCTGGGCGGGCAGGTGCGCGGCAGCTACTCCGCAGAAGACGCTCAGGTGAGCAGCGAGTCGGTAGCCACCGCTGCCGACGGCAGCCCCGCCGGCCGCCTGTCCATGCGTAACCCCAAGAGTAGCTTCTCGCGCGACGTGGCCCTGAACCTGAACTACCGCCTCGCCCTCGATACCCTAGGCCGCGAGCTGACGGCCGATGCCGACCTGCTGCAAGGTGCCAATGCCGGCCACCAGGATTTTCTGCCGCTCAGCTCGCCCCCGGCTGGGGCGGTCGGGGCCCTGCTCGGTCAGCAGCGCAGCCAAAATGCCAGCGACGTAACCATTCGCGCTCTCAAGGCCGACTACGTGCACCCGCTGCCCGGCCATTGGCGGGCCGAGGCGGGGGCCAAGGTGAGCGCCGTAACCACCCGCAGCAGCATCGCTTTTGAGAAGCTGAGTAAAGAAGAATGGCAGCCTGACCCCACCCGCACCAACCAGTTTCAGTACGACGAGCGCATCGCGGCCGGCTATTTCACCCTGAGCACTACCCTGAAGAAGCTGGAGCTAAAAGCCGGCCTGCGCGGCGAGCACACCCACTCGGTGGGCGAGTCGCCTACCACCGGCCAGCGCGTCGGGCGCGACTACTTTCAGCTGTTTCCGACCCTGTTTGCCAGCTACAAGCTCGGCGAGCGCGACCAGCTGAGCGTGTCGGCGGGGCGGCGCATCAGCCGGCCTTCTTACCAGAGCCTTAACCCCTTCCTCAGCTACACCGACGCTTACACGGCTATGCAGGGCAACCCGTTTCTGGCTCCCTCGCTGGCCCGCTCGTTCGTGCTCAACTACCTGCACCGGGGCTTTCAGGTGCTGAGCCTCAGCTACCTACTCGAAACCAACGTGGTAAACGAAGTGGTCTACCAAAACGACCAAACCAAGGTAACAACCACCCGCCCGATGAACCTCGACCGGGCGCTTACGCTCACCCTCAGCTCGGGCGGCCACACCGACCTAACTAAGTGGTGGGGCATGGACAACCAGGTGGGCGCCACCTACGGCGAGGTGCAGACGCTGGTAGCGGGCCAGGCCGTGCAGCTGCGCCAGGTGGGCGCGATGGCTACTTCCAACCACACCTTCACCTTGCCCCGGCACTACCAGCTGCTGGTGGGGGGCGAGTACAACGGCCCCAGCGTCAACGGCCTGTTTGCCCTGCGGGCCAGCGGGGCGGTCAACCTGGGCGTGCGCAAGCAGCTGTGGCAGGAAAAAGCGACGCTCAGCCTCAAAATCAGCGACCTGTTTTACACCAACGGCTGGTTTAGCTCGCTGCACTACCAGAACATCAATACCGACTGGGTAAACCGCTACGACAGCCGTCGCCTCGCGCTGGGCCTCACTTACAAGCTGGGCGGCGGCAAAACCCACGGCGCCCGCACCAGCGGCAGCGCCGACGAGGAAGGCCGCGCCGGGCATTAGCCGCCGCACCTGCCGGGTATCGCCTACCCCTACAACGTGACCCCAATACCCGGCCCGAATAGCAGGAAGGGCTTGCCCGCCGACAGCAGGTAGCCTCCGCCCAGATAGAGCGGAAACGTGAGCCGGGCGCCCGTGCGCACGGGCACTACCGAGCCCAGGATGACGATGCCCAGGTCGCGCGTTACGTCCTTATTATTGGTGAGGTTGAACGCGTTGAGGGCCACAAAGCCGGCCCCGATGCGGTAGGGCCGCAGCTTATTAATTCGGTCGGGGGCGTAGAAGCTGAGCTGCGCCAGCGTGGCCAGGCTGATGCCGCCAAAGCTATTGTAGCTCGATTCGCCGGCGTATTTCGTGAGCAGGCCGGCCGGGAAGCTCACGCTGATATCGAAGTTGACGTGGCGGCGCAGCACCAGCTCAATCTGCTGCGAGTAGCCCTTGGTGCTGTACTGCCTGGCATCGTCGCGCACGGTGATGATGATGCGGTACCAGGCGTCGAGGTCGTAGGTTTTACGGCCCAGGATGCTGTTGAGGCTGAAATTACCCACCTGGCAATCGTTGCCCTGGTAGTAGGCGTAGCGCGGCGACGACTCGCCGGGGCACACCACGAGCTGGTCCACGGTGCGCTGGTCGATGAGGTTGCCCTTGTCGTCCACGGTGCGCACGTCCATCGTCAGAAACTGGCGGCCGTAGAGGTTGCCGCTTTCGTCGATGGCGTTGGTACTGAAGCTGAAAATGACGTCCGAAATCGTTTTATCATACAGCACCGGGCCGTTGAGCTGGTTGATGGGGTGCGGGCCATTGCCGTAGTTCACCTGCACGAAATTGAGCGGGTGGGGCCGCTGGGCCTCCTTCACGCTCAAGGCAAAATCGGTGGGCGTACTGCCATCAAATACCCCGATGCGCTTGCGCACGCTGCTCAGCGGCACCTGCACGCGAAAAATCACCACCTTCTCGGAGCGCGTAGACGAGTCGGAGGGAATGATGTTGGCCCCGTCGAAGTGGTAGCGGCCCTTCAGCAGCGACTCGCCTTCGAGGCGCACGTCCACGGTTTCGCCGGGGTTCACGGTGGGGCTGGTCGTCCAGTCGCCGCCCCGGTGCAGCACGCTGAGCGTGGCGATGCGCGGCCGGGGCGTGATGTCGAAATTGGTGATGTACTTGGCCACGTCGCCATCCTTGATGTAGAGGTAGCCGTCGGCCTGGCGGTGGGTGTTGTACACGCGCAACTGGCACAGCACCCGGTCGTTGGACAAGTAGCTGCGGGTAAACAGCTCGGCGATGAGCGCGCCGCCGGGCTCCTGCTGGCCCTCGATGCGGTAGGTGCGGCGCAGGTCGAAGTTGTGGCCATCGTCCAGAATCAGCTCGCTACCCGTGGTGCGGCCGGCCTCGTCGTAGGTGATGTCCTTGCGGTCGGGGTTGAGGAAACGCAGGCGACTGGCCCGCACCACGAAGTCGAGGCGCAGCGGCGACAGCTGGTAGCTGAGGCGGCCGGCCCCGTCGAGGTGGGGCCGCTCGGTCTGGGCGCGCACGATAACCGGGTGCGGCCCCAGCGTGTTGGGCACCAGGTGCAGAAACAGGCCGTTTTTCTCGCGCGCCAGCTTGTAGTCGATGTCCTGGCTCTTGGTCCACTCGTTGCTGATACGCACGTTGGCCAGGTTATTCGTGCTCAGCTCCAGCACCTTTTCTTCGCCAATAAACAGCTCGGGGCTGGTGAGGCGCGCGTCGAGCGTGGTGCGGGTGAGGGGTAGCAAGCTCACGATTTGCTGGGCCCGCGCGGGCTGCCCGGCCGAGTCGGCGGCCGGCGCGAAAGCCAGCCGCACGAACGGCGCCCCGGTGAGGTTGCGAAAGTGCAGCATCCCCCGGTACTCGCCGCCCGGCCCCGCGATGAGCGAGTCTTGCAGCACAAACTCGGGCGAGGGCAGCAGGCGCGGCGCCCTACCCCCCGCCCGGCCGGGCACGAGGCGCAGCTCGGCCACCTGGTCGTCGTTGTGGTAGTAGAAGTAGAGCCGGGGCTCGCCGGCCACGGTCAGCATCTGCTCGCCGAGGCTGTAGCGCACCGTGTCGAAGGTGAGTGAGAGGCTACGCAGCAGCGGCGTAGTGGGGGCCGAGCCCTGGGCGCGGGCCGGTGCCAGGCTGCCCAGCCACAGCACCAAACCCACCAGCACGCTTCGCCAACATACTATTTTCATGGGCACAAAGGTCTGGCCGGCCCCGGATTGGGGTAAGCCAGTGCAAAAAAAGGGTATTTTTTCCAACAACGCTAAACTATCGCGGGCGGCGCCCGTCTGGCTGGCAGCCCCCAGCCGGCCACAAACATCAGTCTTTTTTGTTGAGATTTGCGTGAGCCGGCTCCTTTCATGGCCAGCTTATTGCCGCTGGCTAAGCTTCGCCGTCCCATCCATTGCCCCTTTTATGCTTTGTGCTCTACGGTTTTGGCCACTGGCCGCTTTGCTCTACCTGGTAGGGCGGCGGGCCGAAGCCGCCCCTCTTTTCCTACCCCCCGATTCGCTGGCCACGTCGCCACCGCCCCGCCTCACCGTGGGCCTGAGCACCGCCAACCGCACCACTTACTTGCAGCGTGCGCCCGAAGCCGCCGACGACCGCGGCTACCTGGGCACCACGCTTACCTACCAGGCGCCCAGCGGCTTCATCGCGTCGGGCTACCTCAACCACTCGTACGCCTACACCTATCTGCACGAGCCATTTTACAACTTCGGTGAATTGATGGCGGGCTGGCAGTCGGTGGGCAATTCGGATACGTACTGGACCGTGCAATACACGCGCCTGTTTGTATACGGCGAGAGCGCGCTGGTGCAGGCTTCGTTGCGCAACGACCTCAGCGCCAGTCTCACGCGGTATTTTGGGCTGGTTACGGCCAGCGTCAGCGCCGATTTATTTCTGGGTGGCAAGACTGATTTCGTGCTGACGCTCGACGTGAGCCACCGCTTTCAGCTGCCCGTGCTGGCCCACGACACGCTGAGCATCGAGCCCACCGTGGAGTTTGGGGCGGGCAGCCAGCATTTCTACGCCGCCTCGCTGGGCAAGACTACGGTGGTCAGAACCAGGCGCAACGGCACCACCACTACCGGGTTTGCTGAGCCGGCCACGTCGGCATTCAGCGCGCTGGGCTACACGTTGTCGGTGCCGGTCAGCTTCGCGGCCGGGCGCTACGTGGTAGCGGCCACGCCCAGCTACCTGGTGCCGCTGCACATCCCGACCGGGGGCGACACGCGCTCGTTCTTCTACGGCACGCTGGCGGTAAGCCGCACGTTTTGGTAAGCAAAAATCTGTTTAGCAGACAGCTACCCCTTATCCCGCGGCAGCCAGGCCTTGATTTTATCCACCAGCTGCTGGGGCGTATCGGCCACGTTGAGGTGCAGGCCGTAGGTCGGCATTTCGAGGTCGCGGAGCTGCGAGTCGAGCATATTGGCCTTCATGTAGCTGCCCTGGCGCGACTCCATACGTTGCAGCAGCAAGGCCCGGTCGCCGGTCAGGAATACCCAGTCCAGCGGCTGCCGCGCGCCGGCTTGCAGCGCGGTTCGGTAGCTTTCCTTGAGGGCCGAGCAGGCCAGGATGGCGCCCTTGTCGTGCTCCCACTGGCCGATGTGCCGGGCCAGGTCGGCAAGCCAGCCGGCGCGGTCGGCATCGGTGAGGGGCGTGCCGTGGGCCATCTTGTCCACGTTGGCTTGCGGATGAAAGTCGTCGCCGTCGAAGAACGGCACGCCGGTTTGCTGGGAGAGCAGCTCGCCCACGGTCGTTTTGCCGCTGCCCGAAACGCCCATCAGGATGATGATTGGTCTGTTCATAGCCGCAAATAACGACCGCAGATTCAAACGGATTTAACGGATTTCGCGGATACGCCGCTGGCGCGGCTGGCAGGAGGAGCGAGGGGCAGATACTGGCGCGGCTCAACGCGGTGTTTTTACCGCTCAGCTGGCCCGGCTACCGTTCGTGGAGCGGGCAGTTGGGGGGCCAGAACGGGCCGGTAGGTTTGGGCATCTTTTCACCTCAAGTCCCCTACCCCATGCGTGCCTCCTGGTTGCTCCGTTGGTTGTTTTTTATGATTTTCCTGGCGGCCGTGCGGCTGGTGCAGGCCGCCCCGAGCCCCCACCCCACTTTTGAAGTAACCGTGACGGGCCACGGCCGGCCGGTCATCCTCCTTCCGGGGCTCACTTGCCCCGGCGCGGTGTGGGACGAGGCGGTGGCACGCTACCAGGGCCAGTACCAGTGCCACGTGGTGTCGCTGGCGGGCTTTGGGGGGGTAGGGCCGCGGCAGCCGGTGCCCGCGCACCTGCTGCAAGACACCCGCGACCAACTGCTGGCCTACATCAAAGCCCAGAAGCTGCGCCGGCCGGTTGTCATCGGCCACAGCCTGGGCGGCTTCCTGGCCCTGTGGATGGCCGCCACCGACCCCACGGCCCTCGGCCCGCTCGAAATCGTGGACTCGCTGCCCTTTATCTCGGCCATTCAGAACCCCGCCGCCACCGCCGAAATGGCCCGCCCCCAGGCCGAGCAGCTGCGCCAGCAGATGAGCCGGGGCCGCCAGCCGCTGGCCGCCAGCCGCCAGATGGCCGCCGCGCTCGTCACCGACCCGGCGCGCGTGTCGCAGGTAGCGCGCTGGAGCCAGGCCTCGGACCCGGCCACCGTGGCCCAGGCCATGTACGATATGTACACCACCGACCTGCGGGCCGACGTGGCGCGCATCAGGCAGCCGGTGCTGGTGCTGGGCTCGTGGGCGGGCTACCAGCAGTACGGAGCCACGAAGGAGAGCGTGCGCGCCACCTTTACCCAGCAGTACGCGCAGCTGCCCCAGGCCCGCGTCGAGCTGTCGGAGGCCGGCCGCCACTTCCTGATGTATGATGATACGGCCTGGTTCTTTGCCCAGACCGACGCTTTTTTGCGGCAGCCGGCAGTGGCCGCCAAGTAGCTGCTTAATCAATTCCCTACCCCTCCCCAACACCTTTATTTTCTGCTGATGCTTCCTGCCCAACACGTTGCCGCGCTCTGGCTGGAGCTGTCGGTGAAGGCCAAGAACGGCCTGGACTTCATCCTGGCGGCTACGCTGGTGTGGGCGGCCATCGCCTTCGTCTGGACGCTGCCTTACCCGCCCGCCCGGCTGGGATTCATCACCTTCTTCGTGGGGGCGCTCACGCTGCCGCTGGCCTGGCTTTTTTCGAAGCTGCTGGGCACCACCTGGACCTTGCCGCACAACCCCTTGCAGCCGCTGGGGCTGTGGCTGAATTTTGCCCAGCTGTGCTATTTTCCGTTCCTGTTCTTCATTTTCGGCCGGCACCCGGCGTATTTTGTGATGACCTACGGCATCATTACGGGGGCGCATTTCTTCCCTTACGCCTGGTTTTACGATGCCCTACCCTACGCCATCGCGGCGGGCCTGATTTCGTTCGGCTGCCTGCTTATTGGGGTGCGCACGGCGGCCAGCGCGCCGTATTGGGTGCCGGTGTTCGTGGCGGGCGCGCTGCTGGGGCTGGCGGCGGCGCTGTACGGGTCGTATCGGCGGCACGCGCGGGCCTACGGGCCAGTGGCGCGGTAGCTTCGCTTCGTCCTCTTTCACTTGCCAGCTATGTTGCCCCTCACCTCCCGCCCCCGCTTATACTGGACGCTGCAAGCGCTGGCCTGGAGCCTGTGGGCGCTGGCGGGCGTGGTGCTGAGCACGGTATTTGGCAGGTTTTCGGGGTTGCTATTCGCCGTCGAGGCCATTGTGGGGGGCGTGATGCTGCTCAGTAGCCACGCCTTGCGCACCTACGTGCGGCACCGGGGCTGGCCGCGCCTGCCGCCGGCCCGGCTGCTACCCCGCCTGCTGGCAGCCAACGCGGTAGTGGCCCTGGCCAGCATCGCGGCAATGGGGGTGCTCATTACCACGCTGCTGTGGCTAGTGAAGGTGCCTCAACCGGGCAGCGGCTTTCCGTGGATGCAGTACGTGGGGTATTTTATCACCACTTCGCTGGCGCTGTGGCTGTGGTCGGCGGTGTATTTCGGGCTGCACTACTTCGATAATTTTCGCTCGGCTGAAGTCGATACCTGGAAGCTGGCCGCCGCCGCCCGCGAGGCCGAGCTGCGCATGCTCAAGGCCCAGCTCAACCCGCACTTTCTCTTTAATGGCCTGAACAATATCCGGGCCCTGGTGATGGAAGACCCCGCCCGCGCCCGCGCCATGATGACGCACCTGGCCGAGCTGCTGCGCTACGCCATGCAGCGCAATGGCACCGAGCAGGTACCCTTGGCCACCGAGCTGGAAATAGTAGAAAACTACCTCCAGCTCGAAGCCATGCAGCTCGAAGAGCGCCTGCGCTATACCCTCGACGTGGCCCCCGAGGCCCTACCCGTGCTGCTGCCGCCCATGACGGTGCAGCTGCTGGTCGAGAACGCCATCAAGCACGGGCTGGCGCCGCGCCCGGCCGGCGGCGGCCTCAGCCTGCACGCCGCCCTCGACGCGGCCGGCACCCACCTGCTCGTGGCCGTGCGCAACACCGGTACCTATGCCCCGCGGCCCGCCCAGCCCGGCCTGGGCGTGCGCAATGTGCAGGAGCGCCTGCGCCTGCTCTTTGGGCCCGCTGCCACCTTTGCCATCGGCCCCGACCCGCTGCGGCCCGATACGGTACTGGCCGAGCTGCGGCTACCGGTTGGTAATGAGGTGATAAGTACTAGGTAAGTCGTATGTCATTGCGAGCGCAGCGCGGCAATCGCACCAGAACGGCACGCGCGCCACTCGTTCTATCATCTTTCTGGTGCGATTGCCGCGCTGCGCTCGCAATGACATACGACTTATCTTAAATTAATCAGCGATTTATGAACGCCTTACTCGTTGACGACTCGCGGCTGGCCCGCACCGAGCTGCGCCACCTGCTCCAGGCCTTCCCCGACGTGGCCGTGGTGGGCGAAGCCCGACACGCCGATGAGGCCCGCCAGCAAATCGCGGCACTGTGCCCCGACCTGCTGTTTCTGGATATTCACATGCCCGGCCAGTCGGGCTTCGACCTGCTGGCTTCGCTGGAAGGCGCCGCCCCGCACGTCATCTTCACCACGGCCTACGACCAGTACGCGCTCAAAGCCTTCGAGGTGAATGCGTTGGACTACCTGCTCAAGCCCGTGAGTGAAGCCCGGCTGGCCGCTGCGCTGGCTAAGCTTCGGCCGGCCGCGCTGGTGCCGGCGGCCCCTACCCCCCTGCCCGCGCCCGAAGCGCCCACGCTACTGCTCACGGCGCACGACCAGGTATTCGTGAAGGATGGCGAGCGCTGCTGGTTTGTGAAGCTGGCCGATATCCGGCTCTTCGAAATCAGCGGCAGCGCCACGCGGGTGTATTTCGAGCAGCACCAGCCGCTCATCGCGCGCAGCTTGCAGCAGCTGGAGGCGCGCCTCGACCCCAAGGTATTCTTCCGGGCCAACCGCCAGCAAATCATTAACCTGCAGTGGATTGCGGGCATCGAGCCGTGGTTCAGCAACACGCTCAAAATCAGCCTGCGCCACGGCCCCGACGTGGAAGTATCGCGCGCGCAGTCGGGCCTGTTTCGGGAGCTGATGAGTTTGTAGGGTGCGGGGCTAGCCCCCGCCCGGCGTTGAACGAAACCACTATTAATCGTTCAACGCCGGGCGGGGGCTAGCCCCGCACCCTACATCGGCCGCAGCAGCACCCGCGCGGGCGCGCCATCGCTGCCCACGATGCAGAGGGGTAGGCACAGCAAGTCGTACTCGCCGGGCGCGATGTGCTGCAAGGCCAGGCCCTCAATCACGCAAATACCCGCGTCGAGCAGGGCGTGGTGGGCGTCGGCCTTGCCCACCGACAGGTAATCGACGCCCACGCACACCACGCCCGCGTCGCGCAGGTGGCGGGCCGCGTCGCCATCCAACGCCACGAAATCGGGCTTGAAGGGCTCGGTGCTCCACTCGCTGTCCGAGATGCGGGTTTTGAAGAGTAAGCGCGCACCAGGCTTAATGTCCAGCTGTCGCACCTCAGCCAGACTAATACTTCTGGGGTCGTGAATGGCCACCACCGTGGCCGGGCCCATGAGGCGGCCCAGGTCGAGGGTAGTGGTGTCGCCGGCGCCGGTGGTGAAGTGCAGCGGCGCATCGACGTGGGTGCCGGTGTGGGCGCTCAGGTGCAGCTCGGTCACGTTGGCGGCGTCGCCGCGGTCCTGGCTCAGGGTGCGGCGCACGGTCACGCCGAGGTTATCGGGCCAGTGCACCATGCCGTCGCGGATAGGGGTAGTAGCGTCGAGCCAGGGAGCGGGAGTAGGCATATTTTTACTGACTAATGATGAATGACTAATGACGACTATCATTGCGAGCCTGCGAAGCAATCGCACCCGAACGATACCCAAGCGACTCGTTCGGATGCGATTGCTTCGCAGGCTCGCAATGACAGGCGGCACTATTTACTTCTTGCTTTCGTAGTGCGACTCAATAGCGTAGCGCGGCAGCAGGAGCTTGGCTACCAGGCCGGTCCAGCCGGTTTGGTGGCTGGCGCCGAGGCCCTCGCCGGTGTCGCCGTTGAAGTACTCGTTAAACAGCACGTAATCGCGGAAATTGGGGTCGTGCTGCAAGATGTCGCGGGGCCCGAAGCAGGCGCGCAGGCCGGTTTTATCGTCGCGCAAAAACAGCCGGTTGAGCCGCTGCGATAGCTCATCGGCTACTTCCAGAATACTCACGTAGTGGCCCGAGTGGGTAGGGCATTCCACCTTAAAATCGTCGCCGTAGTAGTGATAAAACCGCTGCAACGACTCCACAATCAGGAAGTTGACCGGAAACCAGATGGGCCCGCGCCAGTTGGAGTTGCCCCCAAACATGTCGCTCTCCGACTCGGCCGGCTGGTAGTTGACCACGAACTGCGAGCCGTCGGTCTTGTACACGTAAGGCTTATCCAAATACACCCGCGACAGGCTGCGGATGCCGTGGTCGGAGAAGAACTCGGCGGGGTCAAGCATTCTGAATAGCAGGCGTTTCATGCGGTGGCCGCGCAGCAGGCTCAGCAGGCGGCGGGCGCCTTTGCCGGGTTCCTGCCAGTGGCTCACCAGGTTGGCCAGGTGCGGGCGGTTGGTGAGCAGCCAGTTCATGCGGGCCAGAAAAACGGGCGCGCCCATCAGCAAATCCTCGTCGAGCACCTCCACCGCGAACAGCGGAATCAGGCCCACCATCGAGCGCACTTTCAGCAGCTCGTGGCCGCCATCGGGCTTGTTGAGGGCGTCGTAGTAAAATTCATCCTCATCGTCCCAGAGGTCCAGCGCGGTGTTGCCCACGTTGGTCATGGCCTCGGCGATGTAGAGGAAATGCTCGAAAAACTTGCAGGCCAGGTCCTGGTACACGGGGTTGGTCTGGCTCAGCTCCAGCGCGATGCGCATCATGTTGAGCGCGAACATGGCCACCCAGGCGGTGCCATCGGCCTGCTCCAGCGTGCCGCCGAAGGGCAGCGGCGCCGAGCGGTCAAACACCCCAATATTATCCAGCCCCAGAAAGCCACCCTCGAAGATGTTATGCCCGTCGCGGTCCTTGCGGTTTACCCACCACGTAAAATTGAGCAGCAGCCGGTGAAACACGGTTTCCAGAAACACCACGTCGCCGGCGTCGCCGCGCTGTTTCTGGTCGATTTTGAAGACCCGAAACGTGGCCCAGGCGTGCACCGGCGGGTTCACGTCGGAGAAGTGCCACTCGTAGGCCGGCAGCTGGCCATTGGGGTGCATGTACCAGTCGTGGCACAGCAGGCGCAGCTGGCTTTTGGCAAATTCGGGGTCGAGCTGCACCAGCGGCAGACAGTGAAAAGCCAGGTCCCAGGCCGCGTACCAGGGATATTCCCAGGTGTCGGGCATCGAGATAATATCGTAGTTGGTCAGGCTTTTCCACTCCGCGTTGCGGCCGGTCAGCCTTTCGGCCGGCGGGGGGGGTAGGGCCGGGTCGCCGGCCAGCCAGCGCGGAATGTCATAGTCGTAGAACTGCTTGCTCCACAGCATCCCGGCGTAGGCCTGGCGCTGCACCAGGCGGGCGTCGGCGTCGGCTACTTCGTGTTGCAGCTCGGCATAAAATTCATCAGCCTCCTGCTGGCGCCGCGCGAACACCTGCTCAAAATCGGTGAAGGGCGCGGTCTGGCCGGCCGGGCCCAGCCGCAGGCGTATCTGCCGGCTCTCGCCCGGCTGCAAGGTGAGCACGTGGTGCGCGGCGGCCTTGGTGCCGGTGCGGGCCGGGTTCACGGTCCCTTTCTTGCCATCAACCAGGTACTCGTTGATGCCATCCTTATAATATTTCTCGCCCGAGGGGTGGCCGTCGATGCGCTGCACGTTGGTGTGGTTGTCGCAAAACAGCAGCTCGGGCTGGTCCTCCACGTACCAGGTCAGCTCGCCCAGCTCGCGGTGGCTCACCTGCACCGCGCTATCGCTCAGCGCTTTCAACCTGGGGCGGTAGTCGTCGTAGCCCCAGCTCCAGGTGTTGCGAAACCAGAGCTGCGGCAGCACGTGCAGCGTGGCCGCTTCGGGGCCGCGGTTCACGATGGTGTACTGAAAAAGCAGGTCGTCGGCGTCGGCCTTAGCCATCTCCACGAACACGTCGTAGTAGCGGCTTTCGTCAAAAATACCGGTATCCAGCAGCTCATACTCGGGTTGCTGGCGGGTGCGGGTGGCATTTTCCCGCACCAGCTCTTCGTAGGGAAAAGCGGCTTGCGGGTACTTATACAGCAGCTTTTGGTACGAATGCGAGGGGGTAGCGTCGAGGAAATAATAGAGTTCCTTCACGTCCTCGCCGTGGTTGCCCTGCGGGCCGCTCAGGCCAAAGAGCTGCTCCTTGAGAATGGCGTCCCTGCCGTTCCAGAGCGCGATGCTCAGGCACAGCAGCTGCCGCGTGTCGCAGAAGCCGGCCAGGCCCTCCTCACCCCAGCGGTAGGCGTAGGAGCGGGCCATGTCGAAGTTAGTATAGTTCCAGGCGTCGCCGCCGGCCGAGTAGTCTTCGCGCACGGTGCCCCACTGCCGCTCCGAGAGGTAGGGGCCGTAATGCCGCCAGGGCTTTTGGTCGGTGTTGGCTTCTTCGAGGCGCTGTTGTTCGGCGTTCAATGCTAATTATGAATTATAGATTATGAATTATGAATTGGCTTTTGTAGTCATCAGGATACTAGAAATTATTTTGCTGATTTCTGTGCTATCCGAATGTAGAGAGTTGAACAGTGGGGTAGGCAGATAGTCGTTATCGTGTAGCAGGCGTAGCCAGTAGGCCGTTTCACGTGCCTCTTTGGCGGCAATATTCAGTTTAGCGATAAAATCCGCTTTTGAACTAGCAGCTAATGCTTCCTCTACATTAGCTCCCACAGAAGTACCCCTACGTAATACCTGTTTGGACAACACAAATTCCCGTTTCTCATGCAACAAGTATTTGTACATCTTTACAATACGCGAAGCAAAGGCGTAGCTTTTTTGTTGAATTACATTATCCCTCATAAAATCTTCCCCAACCGCAATTCATAATTCATAATTTAAAATTCATAATTAAATCACCCCCCCGTGGCGAAGCCAGGGTACAGGGTCATGCCGCCATCCATAAAAATGGTTTGGCCGGTGATGTAGTCGGCCTCGTCCGATACGAGCCAGGCGGCGAGCTGGCCAATGTCTTCGGGCTCGCCCACGCGGCCGTACGGGATGAGGGTCAGCAGCTTGGCCTCGGCCTCGGGGGTAGCCCAGGCGTCGTGGTTGATGGGCGTTTTGATGGCCCCCGGCCCGATGGCGTTGACCCGGATTTTTTGGGGCGCCAGCTCCTGGGCCGCGCTTTTCATCAGCTCCATAATGCCGCCCTTGCTGGTGGCGTAGTTGACGTGGCCGGCCCACGGAATAACTTCGTGCACGCTGCTCATGCACAGCAGCTTGCCCAGGGCCTTGCTCACGTCGGGCTGCGGGCCGCGCCGGATAAACTCGCGGGCGCCTTCGCGCAGGCACAGAAACTGGCCGGTGAGGTTCACGTCGAGCACTTTTTGCCACTGCGCCACGCTCATATCCACGAATTTTGCATCGACCTGGATACCGGCGTTGGCGACTACGATGTGCAGGGTGCCAAAGTGCTCGACGGCCTGTTTGAACATAGCCTGCACCTGGTCTTCCTTGCTCACATCGGCCTGAATGGCGATGGCCACGCCGCCGGCATCGGTAATTTCCTTCACCACGGCATCGGCCGCGTCGGCGTTGCCGATGTAGTTGACGACGACCGAGGCACCGTGGGCGGCCAGGGTTTTGGCAACGGCGGCACCAATGCCGGAGCTGGCCCCGGTTACGAGGGCGTACTGCCCGGCCAGGCGGGGCGAAGTGGGGGTAGGCATAAGGTTAAAAAGTGGGGCGAAAGAATTCCCGCCGGGGGCAGGACTGCCCGGTAAGACGCGGTTTGGCCGGCCCAGGTTTTCGTCGGCGCGGCCTATTCGCAAAGCTCACCAGCCCTTCACCGCTGCAGACCAAGCTGCTACCAGGCGAGACGGGCACCAGAATTGCCCTTCCGGCGTTAAAGTCTGGCTAGGCGGGGGCGTTTGCCAGGTCGGGCCGCTACTTTTAGCGCGCCGCCTACCCCCGGCGCGGCGGCCAGTCCTTATTCGTAATGCGTACTTTTCTGCTCGGACTTTTTTGCACGGCTACTACGCTGGCCAGCTCCGGGCTGGCGGCCCAGACGCTGCCCGACGTGGTGGTGCTCGGGCACCGGGGCGGCCGGCGCGTGGGCGTGCTGCGGCAACTCGGCCTGAGTCCCGCCCAGCAGGCCCGCATTGCCACCGTGCTCGATGAGGAGCGGGCGCAGCGTAAGCAGCGCCTCACGCACCGGCCCGATGAAACCGAGCACGCGGCCCGCCTGGCCCGCCAGGCCGACTTCGAAACCAAGATTGAGGCGGTGCTCACGCCCGAGCAGCGCGAGCACTACGAAGAGCTGCGCGGCCTGCGGCCCACTCCGCGCGCGCCCGAGATGCAGGTGCCCGGCGCTATTCCTAAGTAAGGCGAGCGTAGGGCAAGCTTTAGCTTGCCGTGAATAGTACAGGGTAAGCTTTAGCCTGCCGCCAGTAGTTCACAAATGCTAAAACGGCAAGCTAAAGCTTACCCTACCCTGGTTCAGCTCCAGCGGCTCAGAAACTGCTGAAAGGCTTCCTTGTATTGCTCGCCCACCGGAATGGTTTCGGTGCCAATCTGCACGGTGAGGCGGCGCACGGCCTCAATCTTGTCGAGGGCCACGATAAACGAGCGATGGATGCGCAGGAAGCGCCGGTTGGGTAGCTTTTCTTCCATCGCCCGCAGGCTCATGAGCGAAAGCAGGGCGCGCGGCGTGCTCTTGAGGTGCACCTTCACGTAGTCCTTCAAGCCTTCCACGTACAGAATATCGCTCAGGGCCACCCGCACGAGCTGGTACTCCACTTTCAGGAAAATGTGCTCTTCCTCAACGGCGGGGGGGGTAGGGGCGGGCGCGTCGGCATTGGCGTGGCTCAGCTCGGCGTAGGCGCGGCCCTTGTTGGCGGCCCTGAGAAACTCTTCGTAGTTGAAGGGCTTCACCAGGTAGTCGAGGGCATCGACCTTGTAGCCATCCAGGGCATACTGCGGGAAGGCGGTGGTGAAGATGACGCGCGGTGGCGCGGCCTGCTGGCCCAGCACCCGCGCCAGCTCCAGGCCGGTCAGCTCCTGCATCTGAATGTCGAGAAAGGCCAGGTCTATCGGCTCGGTCAGCTCGTGCAGGCCCTTGAGGGCTTCCACGCCGCTGCCGTAGCGGCCCACCAGCTTCAGAAAAGGCGTTTGCTCAATAAAGGTGCAGAGGAGCGCCAGTGCCAGCGGCTCATCATCAACGGCGATGCAGGTGATGGTCATGGGGGTTGATTGTTGATGATTGTTGGTGGTTGATTGTTACGCTTGCCACGAAGTGAGTTGCGAAAAAGAACGTCATTCCGAGCTTGCCGAGGAATCTCGCTGGTGTCGTTGCCCGAAGCCCGAACGATTCGCCAACGGTGCGAGCGAGATTCCTCGGCAAGCTCGGAATGACGTTCTACCTCCTTCCTAGGCAGCTTTGACTAACAATCAACCACCAACTCCAACCTTACTTCAAACTCGTTGTCGGGGGTCTTCTCGGTCACCCGCAAGGTATAGCGGCCGGGGTAGAGCAGGTCGAGGCGGCGGCGGGTATTGACCAGGCCGATGCCATTGGAGCCGGCCAGGTCGGTGCTGGGCTTGGCAAACAGCGTGTTGCGCACGTCGATTTCGAGCTGCCGCGGCGTGGGCTGGCGCAGGCCAATGTAAATGCGGCTGGGTGCCGTGGCCGCCACGCCGTGCTTGAAGGCATTCTCGACGAAGGGCAGTAAAATCATGGGTGCGATGAGCACCTCGCGCACCGGCTCGGGGTGTTCGAAGGCCACCTGCACGCGGTCGGTAAGGCGTAACTGCATCAGGGTGATATAATCCTGAATAAAAGCCACTTCCTGGCTGAGCTGGGCCTGGCCCGAGGCCGTGTCGTAGAGCACGTAGCGCATCATGCGCGAGAGGCGGTGCAGGGCCGCCCGCGCCCGCTCGCCATCAATGAGCGTGAGCGAGTAGATGTTATTGAGCGTGTTAAAGAAAAAGTGCGGATTAATTTGGGCCTTGAGCAAGCTCAGCTCGGCCTCCACGCGCTGCTGGTCGAGGCGCTCGCGCAGGCGGGCTTCCTGCTGCCAGTGCTGCACCACCGTGATGGCCGTGGCAATGCCCAGCACCAGCAGCGTAATGAGCATACTTACCACATCGAAATAACCGCCGCGGGGCCGCTCTGCCCGGTGCGGCCGGCCCAGGCCCTGCGCCGCCCGAAAAGCCTCGCGCATCAGTTCGGGCAGGTGCAGCGCGTTTTCGAGGCCCCGGCTCAGCAGCACCACCAGCCCCGCCGTGACCGCCAGCGTCAGCACAAACCAGCCCGTGCGCCCCAGCAGCAGCAGGCGCGGCACGCTCACCCGCGTGGTGAAGTAAAAGGCACTCATCCACATCAGGAGCAGCACGCCCTGCTTCACCCAGTATTGAGGGGGTAGCACCACCCGCCCCTGCATGGGCTGAAACAGCAGCAGCGTGAGCGCCAGCAGCCCCCACGCCAGCACGTGAATAAGGGGCGTGAGGACGCGCTGAAACGAGAAGGTGGACATGATAACTCCGTGAAGTAAGCAGGTCAAAAATAGGCTGACCGGGGCGCGCCCCTCCCCTACGCCCGACCACCGGGCCGATTGTGCCGACTGCGAGCCCGCTTTCGCCGGTCGGGCCGGGCCGGATTTTTCAGTACTTTTACCCTACCTCTCCCGCGTGCGCTTTCTTCCCACCCAACCGCACTTCGCTCTTGCTTTCCTTTTTCCTACCCCTCCTGCTCGGCGGGCTGGCCTGGCTGGCTGGCCGCCACCGGGCCGCCCGCGCGGCCCTCGGCCTGGCCCTGGCCTTCGGCCTGGCCCTGCCCGCCACCGCCGCTCCCGAAGATACCCTGGTGGCGAGCCCGACCCGGCCCGCCCAGTTCGTCGAAGACCGGTTCTACAGTGTATTGGAGGACCCCGCCGGCCGCCTACCCCTGCGCCTGGTCAGCAGCCCGGCCTGGGCCGGGCGCTTTGCCACCCTGGCGGGCACCCGGCTGCCGGCCAATATCCGGCACCCGCGCAGCACTTACTGGCTGCGCTTCACGGTGCGGACCCGGCCGGGTCCGGCTTCCGACTGGTACCTGGAGCTGTATGATTCCCACATCGGGGCGGCTACGCTGTTTCGGCCGGTAAGCCCGGCGGGCGGCCCGGCCCTGGCCTACGACAGCGTGCTCACCGGGGCCAACTACCCGTTCGCCACCCGGCCGCTGCCCTACAAAAATTTCCTGTTTGACCTGCCCCTGCGCCACGGCGGGCCCGTGACCTATTACCTGCGCCTGCGCTCCGATACGCCCACCAGCTTCCGGGCCATGCTGCACAGCGGGCCGGGCCTGCTGCCCGAGATGAGCCTGCAATACTGGCTGCTGGGCGGCTTCTACGGCATCATCCTCATTATGATGCTGTACAACCTGTTCCTGTTTTTCTTTCTCCAGGACCGGTCGTATCTCTACTACGTCTTCTACGTGCTGAGCGGGGCGCTGCTCTTTTTGTCGGAAGACGGCCTGGGCTTTCAGTACCTGTGGCCGGGTAGCCCCCAGCTCAACCACTTTATTGGGGCGGTGGCGCCGGTGCTGCTGCTGCTCACGTTTGCCCAGTATGCCTACTCCTTTCTGGATATGGCGGCCCGGCTGCCAACACTGTACCGCGCCGTGCGCTGGGTGGTGTCGCTGAGCGTGGGGCTGCTGCTGCTCGATGCAGCCGTGGTGCATTCGGGCTTCAGCTTCTGGCTCTACCTGCTGCCCTACGGGCTGCTTTACTACACTGCCTGGCGGGCCTACCGGGGGGGGCTGCGGGCCGCGCGCTACCTGCTGCTGGCCCAGGCAATGGTGGCGGGCAGCCTGGCCTTCCTCATCAGCCGCAAGCTGGGCATCGGGTTTTATAACAATGCCTATACCGTTTATAGCCTCAACGTAGCCTTCGTGGTGGAAGTAGCCGTGCTCAGCTACGCCCTGGCCGATAAGATTAAGGGCATTATGGACACGACGCTGCATACGCAGCGCCGCCTGCTAAAGCAGTTGCGCAAAAAGCACCAGGCCCAGGACCAGCTCGTGGAGCAGCTGAGCGAGAACCAAGCTCTTAAGGACCAACTCAATACCGAACTGGAAGCCCTGGTGGCCCTACGCACTGATGAATTGCGCCAGCAAAACAATACTATCGCGGCTCAGAACCGCGTGCTGCTCGAAACTAACAGCCTGCTGGCCTTGCAGTCGGTCGCCATCGAGCAGCTCAACCGCGACCTCAGCCGCGACCTGCAAGACCAGAAAGAAGCCCGCCTGCAGGCCCGCGAGTTCGACTTTGGCGAGTTCAGCCAGCTTTACCCGGATAAGGACGCCTGCCTGCGCTACCTTGCCGACCTCAAGTGGCAGCATGGTTACCACTGCCGCAAGTGCGGCCACGAGAAAAGCTGCGAGGCGCGCGAGCCCTTTGCCCGCCGTTGCACCCGCTGCCGCTACGTCGAGTCGGCTACTACCGGCACGCTGCTCCAGAAGTGCAAGTTTCCCATTGTGAAGGCGCTATATGCGGTGTTTCTACTACATGCCCACCGGGGCCGCTACGCTCCCGCCGAGCTGGCCCGCGTGCTGGAGCTGCGACCCGCCACCAGTTGGGCCTTCGCCCAAAAAGTACTGGCGGCCCTTCAGCGCCGCAGCCAGGCCCCCGATTACGACGAGGGCGAACCCTGGACCTACGTGCTACTCGACGACTCTATCGCCGACACCGAATCGGAGGAAGTGCAGTCTGTCGAAATTCACTAAATCGGCAAAAGGCAGCAAATTACCGGCAACGTTTGTGGAAATAAAGGGGGTAAGAAAGTGAATAGTAGAGAGGGTAATTTTTTTTTGAAAAAAGCCCCTAACAAACGGTTGTTTTTTAGTAGAAATTTACCTCAGCCCAATACTGCCCCTACGCGGCAACAGGCCCACAATCGCCCGTGCAGGCTTGTGCATTAACCGTAAAGGTCTCGGCAAAGTAAATGTAAAAACAGCCTTCTACAGGGTGGAAACGAGGTTTTTGGGTTGTATTTGCTGAACACAAGCGCCTAGCTTTGAAGCATAATTGCCGCTGCTACTCCTTTTTCCCACCCCTGATATGAAGAGACACTACTATCCAATGGGTTTGCTGCTTCGCCATTCGGCAGTGCTGCTGGCCTGTGGCTTTCCTGTTGGCCTTTCCCTAGCCGCACCCGCCCCTACCCTATCCAGATTAGCCAAGACCCTCCGTCATCCGGCGGTGAGCATCCCGGTGAAGGGCCGCGTGGTGGGCGCCGACGGCACGGGCCTGCCGGGCGTTACGGTGCTGGTACGCGGCACTACCACCGGCACCACTACCGGGGTCGATGGCTCCTTCAGCTTTAGCGCCCCCGAAAACAGCACTGTCTTATTCAGCTTCGTGGGCTTCGTGTCGCAGTCGGTGGTGGTGACCAGCGCCAACGCCGGCAGCCTGAGCGTGACCCTGCGCGAAACGGCCCAGGGCCTCGGCGAAGTGGTGGTGGTGGGCTACGGCACCCAGCAGCGGGCCGACGTGATCGGTGCCATCGCTACCGTGTCGGGCGCGGCCATTGCCAGCCAGCCGGTGGCCGACCCTACCCAGGCCCTGCAAGGCCGGGCGGCCGGCGTGACCGTGACGCAGAACTCGGGCGCGCCGGGCGGAGCGGGCGGCACTACGGTGCGCATCCGGGGCATCTCGTCGGCCGGCAACAACTCGCCGCTGTACGTGGTCGATGGCTTCCCGCTGCCGACCTCCGACGCCAACGGCAACGCGGTGGAGAACCAGCTCAACTCCATCAACCCCAACGACATCCAGAGCATTGACGTGCTCAAGGACGCCTCAGCCACGGCCATTTACGGCGTGCGGGCCGCCAACGGGGTAGTCATTATTACCACCAAGCGCGGCAAGGCGGGCAACGCCACCATCTCGCTCGATGGCTACCGGGGTTTCCAGCAGGTGTGGCGCAAGCTGGATTTGCTCAACTCGCAGCAGTACGCTGTCATCAACAACGAAAGTCTGCTCGCAGCCAATCAGCCCATCAACCCCAAATATGCTGACCCCACGGCGCTGACCGTCGATACCGACTGGCAGAAGGCGGTGTTCCGGCCCACGGCCGTGATTCAGAGCTACAACGTCTCGGCCAACGGGGGTAGCGATAAGGCACGCTACGCGCTGAGCGCGGGCTACTTTCAGCAGGATGGCACCCTGAACGGCTCTAATTTTGAGCGCTTTACGATTCGGGCCAACGGCGATATTCAGCTCAACAAGTACGTGAAGGTGGGCAACAGCCTGGCCGTGACCCACCAGGAAGACCGCCAGCTGAACACCGGCAACGACGAGTTTGGGGTGCTCAACAACGTCATTCAGCTGCCGCCCACCATCCCGGTGTATAACCCCGACGGCAGCTACTACGAGCCCACCGCCACGGCCGACAACTTTATCGAGCCCAACCCGGTGCTGCAATCACTCATCACCCACGCCAAGTTCAGCCGCAACCGCATTATTGGCTCGTTCTTCGGCGAGGTAGAGCCGCTCAAGGGCCTGCGCTTCCGCACCAACGTGGGCGCCGACCTCATCTTCGACAATAACAACAACTTTACGCCTTCGCTCGGGCCCAACTCGCCCCGCAACTCAGTAGCTGGCGGCTACTCGCGCAGTGACTACAACCCGACGTATCTCATTGAGAATACGCTGACCTACGACCACACCTTCGCCGAGAAGCACCACCTCACGGCGCTGGCGGGGCAGTCGGCGCAGCAGTTTCAGTACACCTTTGTGAGCGCTAACCGCTCGGGCTACGTCAGCAACAGCCTGCAGAACATCAACGCCGGGCCGGCGGCCAACCCCGCCTACCCCGTCACCAACGGTGGCATTGGCATTGAACCGATTACCGACCGCCTGGCCAGCTACTTCGGCCGCATCAACTACGAGTTCGCGGGCAAGTACCTGCTCACGGCCACGGCCCGCCTGGACGGCACCTCGCAGTTTGCGCCCGGCTACCAGTACGGCTTCTTTCCGGGGGCCTCGCTGGGCTGGCGCTTGTCGGAAGAAGACTTTATCAAGAACATTCCGACCATCAGCAACCTGAAGGTGCGCGGCGGCTACGGCAAGGTAGGTAATCCGCTGAACGCCGGGCGTGGCGCTTATCGGGCTACTATCAACACCGGCATCAGCTACCCCTTCGGCTCTAATGGCACGGTGTTTCAGGGTGCTGCCCCAACTCGTGGGGCCAATGAGCTGCTGCGTTGGGAGAATAACTACCAGGCCAACCTGGGCGTGGACGTGGGCCTGTTCAACAACCGCGTGGAGCTGACGATGGACATTTACGACCGCCGCTCGCCCAACCTCATCAGCAACGTGCCCCCTACCCTGGTGTCGGGCACCTACGAGGCCGTGCCTACCAACGCCGTAGCATCGAAGAACAAAGGCATCGAGTTTTCGCTGAACACCCGCAACCTGGACGGTGGCGACGGCGGCCTGACCTGGACCACGGGCATCACGTTCTCGGCCTACCGCAACCTGATTCAGAACCTGAACGTGGCCACGCCCTTCAACGGCACCACCACCCGCACGGGCACGGCCATCTCGCGCTTCGACCAGGGGGTAGCGATTGGCTCGTTCTACGGCTACGTGGCCGATGGCCTCATTCAGACCTCGGACGAGCTGGCGGCCCTGAACGCGAAATCGCCCACGGGCGTGTACCAGTTCTCGGGCACGGCGCCCGGCGACATCAAGTTTCGGGACATGAACGGCGACGGCGTGGTGAACGATAAAGACCGCGCCTTCATCGGCAACCCGAATCCCAACTTCACCTTCGGCGTTAATAATACGGTGAGCTTTAAAGGCTTCGACCTCACGGCCTTTATTCAGGGCTCGGAGGGGGGTAAGATTTATAACCTGAACCGGGCGTACACCGAGGGCGGCCTCTACAGCAACGGCAACAGCAGCACCCGCGTGCTGGGCCGCTGGACCGGCCCCAATACCAGCACCGACGTGCCCCGCGCCGTGGCCGGCGACCCCAACCAGAACCTGCGCGTGAGCAGCTACTTCGTGGAAGATGGCTCCTACGTGCGCCTCAAGGTGCTCACGCTGGGCTACAACTTCGCCAAGGGCCTCACCAGCCGCTTTGGCGGCCAGACGCTGCGCGTGTACGTGACGGCCCAGAACCTGGTGACGCTGACCAAATACACCGGCTTCGACCCCGAAATCGGCAGCCAGAACGGCGCCTTCGGCATCGACCGGGGCATCTACCCGCAGTCGCGCGTGTTCATCGCGGGCTTGAATATTGGCTTTTAATTAATTATGAATGCTGAATTATGAATTATGAATTGACAAGTGTGAGCGGACGGGCAACCTCCGGCAACCGTCCTTTTAATTTATAATTCATAATTTTTAATTCATAATTCCCCTAACTCCCACCCATGCGCTCTCTTCCTACTAAACTAACCGCCAGCGCCTTACTCAGCCTGGCGCTGCTCGGCGGCTGCGGCCAGAAGTACCTCGACCTGAAGCCCGTTGACCAGATTACGACCGTTAACTTTTACCAGACCGAGTCCGACGCCATCCAGGCCGCAACGGCTTGCTACTCACAGCTGGGGGTAGGCGGGCAGTACAACTACGCCCTCTGGGGTATCGGCGAGATTATGTCGGACAACTCCTTCACCGGCGGCGGCGGCGGCGGCGACGGGGCCGAGGAAATTCAGCTCGACTTCTTCAACATTCCGACCACTAACCCGATGGTGGGCCGCCTGTGGGGTGGCTGCTACGTGGGCATCGGCGCCTGCAACCTGGTGCTGCAAAAGGTGCCCGGCATCGCCAAGATGAGCGAGGACATTCGCAAACGCAGCCTGGGCGAGGCGCAGTTCCTGCGGGCCAAGTACTACTTCGACCTGGTGCGGGCCTACGGCGATGTGCCGCTCATTCTAACGCCGCCGGCCAGCCCCAGCGATGCCCAACTGCCGCGCACGCCAGCCGCCCAGATTTATACCCAGATTGTGACCGACCTGCAAGCCGCTATCGGCAACCTGCCCGGCAGCTACGGCGGCACCGACCTGGGCCGGGCCAGCAAATGGGCCGCTACCGGCCTGCTGGCCAAGGTGTACCTCACCACCGGCGACCTGGCCAACGCCGCCATTCAGGCCCGCGCCGTGCTTGCGGGCTCGGGCAAGAGCCTGTGGGCCAACTACGGCGACAACTTCAAGGTAGCCAACGAGAACGGCCAGGAGTCGCTGTTTGAGGTGCAGTACGTGAACGGCCTGAACCAGTACACCTTCGATGGGCTGGGTTTCGTGGGCAACGAGTTTTTTGCGCCGCGTGGCCAGGGCCTGGTGCCGCAGGGCGGCTACGGCTTTAATATTCCGGAGCTGGAGTTTGTGCAGGGCTACGAGGCCGGTGACAAGCGTAAGGCCGTCACCATCTGGTCGCCCGGCGACCCTTACCCCGCCGGCAGCGCCACGGCCGCCCAGGCCCCTTCGCAGTCGCCCAGCTCGCCCTACGGCTACAACTGCAAAAAGTGGTTCGTGGGCAAGGTGAATACCAACATCTGGGACTCGCCGCTGAATTTCCCGGTGCTGCGCCTCTCGGAGATGTACCTGATTCTGGCCGAGGCCGTGGGCCCCACCGCCGAGGGCTACACCGCCGTAAACACCGTGCGCAAGCGCGCCGGCCTGGGCGACCTCACGGCCGCCAACACCGCCAATTTCAAGGATGCCGTTATTAAGGAGCGACGCTACGAGCTGGCCTTCGAGGACGACCGCTGGTTTGACCTCAAGCGCACCGGCAAGCTGATTAACAACCCGGCACTGCTGGCCAAGGGCATCAAGCCCTTCAACGTGGTGCTGCCCATTCCGCAGAGTGAGCGCGATGCCAACCCCAGCTTGGTGCAAAACACTGGCTATTAATTTAATGACTAATGACAAGTGACTAATGACTAATTTTTTGTAGAAGCGACCAAGTTTGGAACTTGTCACTTGTCATTAGACGATAGTCATTAGTCACTAACCCCTCTTCCCACCCGACATTCCATGCTTACTCATTTTCGCAAATTAGCCTTGGTACTGGCCGGCGCGGCGGCTCTGGCGGCCTGCCGCAAGGATGGCGTCACGACCCTCGAAGGGCCGGTGCCTACCCCCGGCTTCACGGTAGCCCTCAACACCACGCAGTACCCGGTGGTGGCTACGTTCACTAATACCACCACCGACGCCTTTCTCTACCAGTGGGACTTTGGCGATGGGTCGCCGCTGGTATCGGGCCAGAACGTGACCCACACCTACAAGGTGCCCGGCACCTACCGCGTGAAGCTGACGGCCGCCGGCCGCGGTGGCACGGGTTTCTCGCCCCAGACGCCAGTGGTTATTCCCACCATCTGCGGCAACGCGGCCTACGCGGTGCTGACGGCCTGCGGCGGCACCGGCGCTACCTCCTGGACGCTCTCGGACCAGCCGGGCGCCGTGGTAAAGCTCTCGGCCAGCGGGGCGGTGCTCTCCAGCTCGACCACGCTTAACGCCTGCCAGCTCGACGACTCCTTTTCGTTTGCCGGCACCTTCAGCTACGCCTACGATGCCGGGCCGGGCACCTTCGCCAACGGCACCTGTGGGGCCGCGCAGTCAGGCAATTCGGACTTCATTTACAAGCCGAATGGCGCGCTGGGGCAGCTTATTCTGCTGCGCAATAAGTCGTTTATCGGCCTGCCCGACTCGGTGGTGAATAAGACCTACGACATCGTGGAGGCCACCGCTACCCGCCTGCGCCTGCAAGGCACCAACCCCGACGGTACCAAAACGGTGACTACCTACATGCCGCAGCTTTCGGCCCTCGACCGGGCCAAGCAGTTCCTAACGGGCGGCTCGTCGCGCACCTGGATGCTCGATAACACCGTGGCCCAGACCATCGCGGTGGGCAACGAGGGGGCCCCCGGCAGCTACTACCCCGGCGGCGCGCTGGGCAGCTTGCCCGCTTGCCAGGCCGATGACGAGTACACCTTCACCAGCAGCAATGCGTTTACCTACGACGCTAAGGCTGAAACATTTGTGGCCGGCGCGTATGCCTGCCAGGCCCCGCGCTCCGACAATACCACCTTCACCTTCGGGCCGGCTTCGGGCACGGGCATCGCGCAGTTTGTGTTGAACAAAGCGGGCACGTTTATCGGCGTCACCGACGCGCCGGCCAGCCGCATCTACCGCATCCTTTCCATCGACAACCAGCACATGGTGCTGCGCGCCGGGGGCCCCTCCGACGACCCGTTGTTTACCATCAAGATGCGCGTGAAATAGCCGCCTTTTCCCACCCATTTTTTCCTATCCGCTAATGACTTATTCTGTTAATCCCATGCTTGCCCGCCACCTCGCCGCGGGCCTTACGCTGCTGCTCGCCACGGGCGGCTGCACCCAGGACCCGCCCGGCCCGGTAATTACGGCCACGGCCGGCAGCACCACGGTCAATACTTCGGCCAACGCCGACGCGCATCCCTACGCCGACTACACTGAGCAGGTGTGGAGCGACGAGTTCAACGATACCAGCCTCGACGCCACCAAGTGGAGCTACGAGGTGCAGGACCAGTGGTTCAACAACGAGCTGGAATCGACTACCAGCTCGCGCAACAACGTGAACGTGACTAATGGCAACCTCAACATCACGGCCATTAAGGAGAACTACAACGGGCACCAGTACACCTCGGGCCGCATCAATACCAAGGGCAAGAAGGAGTTCGTCTTCGGCCGGCTCGACGTGCGGGCCAAGCTGCCCAAGGGCCAGGGCCTGTGGCCGGCCATCTGGATGCTGGGCGCCAACGACAGCCAGGTGAGCTGGCCGGCCTGCGGCGAAATTGACATCATGGAGCTGCGCGGCAACGCGCCCAGCGTTAATAACAGCACGATGCACTTTGGCAACACCGTGGCGACCCACCAGTACAAAGGCAAAGCTTATGCGCTGCCGGCCGGCAGCCCTGATTTCGCGGCCGACTTCCACCTGTTCAGCATGATACGCAGCCAGAACCAGATGGACTTCTACGTGGATGGCGTGAAGTACTACACCTTCACCACAGCCGATGCGTCGCCCTATCCCTTCAACAATCCGTTCTACGCCATCCTGAACGTGGCCGTAGGCGGCGACTTTGGGGGCAACCCGGACGCGAGCACGGTCTTCCCGCAAACCATGCAGGTCGATTACGTGAAGTTCTTGCAGTACAAGCAATAAGCTCTTTCACCGGGGGTAGGGCCGGCTGGCCCTACCCCTCTTTTTTTCCACTTTTTTCCCCACCCGTATGAAAACTTTTACCAAATTTTTGCTGGCCGCCGGGCTGGTAACCCTGGGCAGCCGCGCGGCCTCGGCGCAAACGCTCTACGAGAATTTTGAAAATACCCGGCTCCTCACCTACGGCTTCATCAACGGCGCGCTGGCCCCGGCGGCTAACCCTGGCAGCAACACCGTGAACAGCAGCGCCACCTGCGGCAAGTACGACCGCGACGCTACTCAGTACGCGGTGGTGGTCATGGACCCGACCAATGCCCACATGGCCGACGTGAGCGCTTACTCGGCGGGTACCAAGAAGATGACGATGAAGTTTCGCAGCCCCGGCGCCAACACGGCCGTGCAGCTCGTGTTGCAAAACAAGGCCAAGACGGCACTCAACTACCCCAATGGTAACTACGGCGGCACTTTTAACGCCACCACTTCGGCCACGGCCAACACCTGGGAAACGCTGACCTTTACCTACACCGCCGGCGGGGGCGGCAGCTTCGACCCCACCGTGACGGCCACCGATGTGGACCGGCTAGTGATGCTGGCAGCTCCCAATACTACGGCTCCTACCACCTATTACCTCGACGACATCATGGGTCCTGAGCTGGTGGCCGGCAACCTCACGCCACCGCCCGCCCTGGTGCCGCCCATCCTGCTCGATAACTTTGAGAATACCCGCCTGGTGAATTATCCCAGCGCCCAGGGCACCGTGAACGAGGCCGCCGCCAACCCCGGCAGCAACACCATCAACAGCAGCAGCACCTGCGCCAGCTTTGTGCGCGATGGCTCGCAGCAATACGCCACCATCGCGATTCAGCCCAAGAATGGCAAGTTTGGTGACGTGTCGGGCTACGCCAGCGGCGCGCAGAAAATTACGCTGAAGCTGCGCAGCCCCGACGCGGCTACCAAGGTGCAAATCGTGCTGCAAAACAAAGCCAAAGCCGCTGCCGGCTACCCCAACGGCAACTACGGAGGCACCTTCGACGCCGTAACCTCGGCCACGGCTAATGACTGGCAAACCCTGACCTTTGCCTACACCGCTGGCACGCCCGGCAGCAGCACCGACGGCAGCGTGGCTGCCACCGATGTGGACCAGATTGCGCTGCTTATCGCGCCGGGCACAACCGTGGCAGCGGGCTTGCCAGCCAAAACGTACTATTTTGATGACTTAATGGGCCCGGCGATTGCCGCTACCGTTACGGCCACGCGCCTGGCCAGCACCAGCGCCGCCGCCCTGGCCCCCGCCTACCCCAACCCCGCCGCCGGCCGCGTGTCGCTGCCCTACAGCCTGCAAAAGTCGGCTGTAGTGAGCCTGGCCGTGTACGACGCCCTGGGCCGCCGCGCGGCTTCGGTATTTGAAAACCAGGCCCGGCCGGCCGGCGACTACAGCACCGACTTCAGCACCACCAGCCTGGCGCCCGGCCTCTATACCTGCCGCCTCGTGGTAGATGGCGCCGTGCTGAGCCGCCAGCTGAGCGTGCAGTAATTTCCCTACCCCCCGCTTAAACCTTGGGCCGGCCGGCACTTCTGACTGAAGTGCCGGCCGGCTTTTTTTACGCACCCTCACTAGCTGTTTTGTCGTGGGCTTTGCATTGACTTACCCGCCCGATTTTAGGGCCCTACCCCCTCACGCACGGTTCACGTTGGCGCACTCTATTTGAGTAACTGACTGGCTGGTTTCGGCGGCGGCGGGCGTTGGCTCGTAAGCTGGCTAAGGGCGGCCGACTGCTGCTTTCTACTTCGTTTCTTTTGCCGCGCTTGCCGGCGCGGTTCCGCTCCCTGATGAGTACGACCACCGATTTGCTTACTACCCCCCTCGTAAGCGCCGAACTCCCTGCCCGGCCCGCCGATTTTGAGCTGGCTTTTCAACAAAAAGAAACCCTGCTGGCCGGCTACCTGGCTGCCTTCGCGGTGGTATATTTCCGCCAGCCGGCCGAGCGCAGCGCCGCCCAGCTGCAAGCCACGCTGCGGGTCGAAAATACGGTAGCGGCTTTCCCACCGGCCGCTATCTTACTGAATATTAGCGATACGCTGACCCTGGCCGAGGTAGAGGCCGAGGCCGCCAGCCAGCTGGTAATGGGCCTGGCCGGCGTGGCCGAGCAGCTGGGCGCGGCCATCACGCGGGCGCGCATCTCGTTTCCGGCGCCCGAGGCCCAAAGCGCCGACCACGAGTGGTGCGTAACGCTGGACTTCGCGGCCGACCATACCGTGGCCGTCAGCTTTGCCTGCACCGGCGGGCTGCCGGGGCCCTGGGGCGCGGCCTACCTGCCGGCCCACGTGCAAAGGGTGTTCGAGCAAATCGGGAGCAATCCGCAGGCGCCGGTGGGCTACGTGTTCTTTTTGGCCGAGGAAGAAGTGCAGTTGCTGCGCGACTTCCGCACCGTGCCGCAGCACGTACCCGAGGGCGGCCCGCAGCAGCTGCATCAGTTATTCGAGGAAACGGCCGGCCACTACCCCAATCACCTGGCCCTGAGCTGGCTGGGCGACACCCGCACCTACGCGCGGCTCAACGCCGAGGCCGACCAGCTGGCCGCCCGCCTGCAAGGCGAGGGCGTGCAGGCGGGCGACTTCGTGGGCCTGTACCTGGCCAAGTCCATTGAATTGTACGTGGGGATGCTGGCCGTACTCAAGGCCGGCGCGGCCTACGTACCGCTCGACTTATCCTTCCCGGCCGACCGCGTTACGTTTATTCTGGGTGACTGCGGGGCGCGGGCGCTGCTTATCAACCGGCCGCTGCCCGCGGGCTTCGACGCCTGGCCCGGCCTGGTGCTCGACCTCACGCAGCCCGCGCCGGCCCTACCCCCCGCGCTGGCGCCGGTGGCGGGCGGCCCCGATGCCATTGCCTACGTCATTTATACCTCGGGCACCACGGGCCTGCCCAAGGGCGTGCTCATTCCGCACCGCAGCATCTGCCACCTGGTGCGGGCCGAGCAGGTGCTGTTTCAGCCTACCCCGCAAGACCGCGTGGTGCAGGGCTTTTCGGTGGCCTTCGATGCCTCGCTGGAGGAGCTGTGGCTGGCCTGGGGCGCGGGCGGCGCGCTGGTGCCCGTGCCCGAAGAAACCATGAAAGCGCCCGACGCGCTGCCCGGCTTTCTGGTCGAGAACCAGGTCACGGTTTTCTCCACGGTGCCCACGCTGCTCTCGCTGCTGCCCGATACCATTCCGACGCTGCGGCTGCTCATTCTGGGCGGCGAGGTGTGCCCGCCCGAGCTGCTCACCAAGTGGGCCAGCCGCCAGTGCCGGGTGGTGAACACCTATGGCCCCACCGAGGCCACGGTGGTAGCCACGGCGGCCGATTTCGTGCCCGGCCAGCGCCTCACCATTGGCCGGCCGCTGGCGGGCTACGAGGTGCTACTGCTCGACCAGCTGGGTCAGCTCGTGCCGCTGGGCGGGGCCGGCGAGTTGTGCATTGGGGGCACTGCGCTGGCCGCCGGCTACCTCAACCGCCCCGAGCTGAGCGCCGCTAAGTTCAACACGGTCAGCGAATTACAAAACGGCTTCAGTGGCCGACTGTACCGTACCGGCGACCTGGCGCGCTTCGAGGCCGAGGGCAACGTGGACTTTCTGGGGCGCATTGATACGCAGGTGAAAATCCGGGGCTTCCGGGTCGAGCTGGCCGAGATTGAGAGCCTGCTCTTGCAATGGCCAGGCATTCGCAACGCCGCCGTGGCCCTCAAAGAAGGGGCCGATGGGGTAAAGAAGCTCATCGCCTACCTCATCCTTGCCCCCGACCATCTGCTGGATGAAAAGGTGGTGCGCGCCTACCTGCGCGAGCGCCTGGCGCCCTACATGCTGCCCGCCGCGCTGGTGCCGCTGCTGGCGTTTCCGTTGCTCACCAGTGGCAAAGTGGACCGCAAGGCCCTGCCCCACCCCGTTAGTGGCAACCAGGCCCCGGCCCGCGAGCTGACGCTGCCCCGCAACCCGCTCGAAGGCGCCATCTACGCCGCCTGGCAAAAACGCTTCGACACGGCTGACATCTCCATAACCGACGACTTTTTTGACCTCGGCGGCAACTCGCTGCTGGCCTCACTCATCATCTCCGAATTGCGCCAGCAGCCTGATTTTCAGGGCCTGTCGGTGAAGGAGATGTACACCCGGCGCACCATCGAGGGGCTTGCCGCCGCCGTGGCCGCTGATGCTGCCACGGCCGCCGCGGCGCCTGCTCCCGAGCCGGCGCACGCTACCCCCCTGCGGCGCGCCAGCACTGCCACCCGGCTGCTCACGGCCATTTTGCAGCTGCTGTCCATCACGGCATTTTACGCCGTGCCGGTGTTTTTTCTGAACGTGACGCTGCACCTGCGGCCGGTTATTGCCGGGTGGTCGTGGGCCGGGCTGATGCTGGCCGGCGCGGCGGCGGTGGTGGGCTATGTGCCGCTGGCGTGCCTGCTGGTGGTGCTGGTAAAGTGGCTGATTATCGGTCGCTTCCGGGCGGGCGAGTATCCGCTATGGGGCCTGTACTACTTCCGGTTTTGGGTGGTGAAAAAGCTGGTGGAGGCGGCCCCTACCCCCCTGCTGTCGGCCACGCCGTTCCTGGCCGTTTTCTACCGCCTGCTGGGGGCGAAAATTGGCAAAAACGTGTACCTGGGCACTACCCGCGTGCTGTGCTTCGACCTGCTGACCATTGGCGAGGGGGCCAGCGTGGCCCGCGAGGCGGCCCTGCTGGGCTACCGCATCGAGCGCGACCGCCTCATTATCGGGCCCACCACCGTGGGCCGCGAGGCCTACGTGGGCCTGCGCGCCATCATGGAAGGCGACACCAGCCTGGGCGCGGGCGCCGAGCTGGATGACCTGTCGGTGCTGCCGTCCGGGCAGCGGGTGCCCGACCGCGAGGGCTGGCTGGGCTCGCCGGCCCAGCGCGTGCGGGCGGTGCCGCTCACGCCGCTACGGCCGGTGGCCGGGCCGGGCGCGGGCTACCTGGCGGCGCAGCTGGTGGCCATCGCGCTCATGCTGCTGGTGCCCACGGTGGCTTCGCTGCCGGTGCTGGCCGTCTTGTACGAGTTTGTGGAACCCCTTAAACCTGAAGCTTCTTTGCTGGCGCTGATACCGCTGTCGGCGCTCTACGTGCTGCTGCTGGTAGTGGTGCTGGCCGGCACCAAGCGCCTCGTGGCCGGCCGCCAGGCCGACGGCACCATCCCGCTCTACAGCCTGGCCTACGTGCGCCACTGGGTGGCCGACGCCGTGCTGGCCCAGAGCCTGACCCTGCTGCGCTCGCTCTACGCCACCATTTACACGCCCTACTGGCTGCGGCTGCTGGGGGCCAAAATCGGCCACCGGGCCGAGGTTTCGACTCTCAACCACATCTCGGCCGAGCACCTCACGGTGGGCCCCGGCTCGTTTCTGGCCGACTCGGTGAGCGTGGGCGCGCCGCGCGTGCAGCACGGGCTGGTGTCGGTGCTGCCCACGGTGGTGGGGCCGCGCACGTTCGTGGGCAACGGCGCGGTGCTGGCCGGTGGCACCGTGCTGGGAACCAACAACCTGATTGGCGCGCTCTCCTCGGCCCCCACCGATACGCCGCCTGATAATACCTCCTGGGTGGGCTCGCCGGCCTTTTTGCTACCCAACCGGCCGGTATCGGAGGCCTTCGCGCCCGAGCTGACGTTTGCGCCGCCGGCCCGGCTGGTGTGGGCGCGGTCTATTATCGAGCTATTTAAGATTGTGCTGCCGTTCACGTTCACCTTTATGACGTTCGCGGTGCTGTACCACTACTGCCACCTGCACCTGCTCTACTACCCCTTCTGGAGCAGCGTGGGGGTAGGCACGGGCGTACTGGTGGGGCTGATTTTTGGCTTCTCCATCCTCACGGCCCTGCTCAAATGGGTGCTCATCGGCCGCTACCGGCCTTCGGAGCGGCCGCTGTGGTCGTCGTTTGTGTGGCGCAATGAGTTAGTCAACTCCTTGTGTGAGAGCTACGTGTATCCTTTTTGGGAAGCCGCGCTGCTGGGCACGCCGTTCGCCACCTGGTTTTTCCAGCTCATGGGCAGCCACTTCGGCCACTCGGTGTACCTGGACACCACCGAAATCACGGAATTTGACCTGGCCTGGGTGGCCGACCACGCCGTGCTCAACAACGGCTCGACCATTCAGACGCACCTGTTTGAGGACCGCGTGATGAAGATGTCGAACCTGCGCATCGGCCGCTACGCCACCGTGGGCACTTCCTCAGTGGTACTCTACGACTCGGTTATCGGCCCCGGCGCCACGCTCAAAAGCCTGTCGCTCTTGATGAAAGGCGAACAGCTCCCAGCCAATACCCGTTGGCAGGGCATCCCAAGCGCATTCATTCCGGGCGCGTAGGGCTGGCGGCCAAACAGTTGCTGCCGACCCTATGCCTTGGCTTAGCTGGCTTTGGGAGGGGGAGGGCTATCGTCCGAATTGCCGGTTGGCTTCGGGGTATTCATGCCAATATTTCGAGTTTGAGCTTCCGTAGGGCTATCGCTACCCCCGCCGTCGTAGCCCCCTACGAAGGGGTTGCGGTCGGTGTCCATTTGCCGGTCGCTCAGGTCTTCGCGGCCGCCGCTGGTGCCCAGGCCGCCGCGGTAGCCGCTCTGGTCGTAGCCCCGGTCCTCGTCGCCGTTCGTGTCGGTGTGGCCCATGCCCTGGCTGCGGCCCACGGTGCCGTAGCTGTCGCCGTTGCCGGCGGCACTTTGCTGCCGTTGCTGGTCAAAAGTGGACCCTTGCGGCGATTGCTGGTTGGTTTTATCCCCGTCGCCGCGCGATTGGTCCGCGTCAGCCATTATCGGCGACATATCGTGCGAATCGCCTTCCGGCGTGGTAGCGGGGCTCTGGTCGCCCCCCAGCTGAGCGGGGCCGGTGGGGCGATTCAACTCAGTAAGAGCTTGCTCGTTGATAGCGATGTTTGTGGGGTGGAAAAGGTGGGTAGAACAAAAAGTCAGCTCAGTCATACTTAGCTGGCCCGGTAAGGTTGCGCGGAGCGTGGTCGGTTTCAGCAGCTGCTCGGTTACGATATTGTCTTTCTCATGCCGCCCTTTCTGCACCTTTGGCAAGCTGACCTGACCACCGCCCTACCCCCCTGGGCAGCGGCCGAAGCCACCTTGTCGGCGGCCGAAACGGCGCGGCAGGCGCGGCTGCGCACGCCCACTCTGCGCCAGACCTACGGCCGCGCCCACGGCTTTTTGCGGGCCGTGCTGAGCCAGTATACTGGCGGGCCAGCCAGCGATTTAGCTATTCATCCCGATATCCAGGGCAAGCCCGTACTACCCGGCTTCGGGCTGCACTTCAACCTCTCGTACCGGCCGGGGCGCGCGCTGCTGGCCGTGTCCAACGCCTACCCCGTGGGGGTCGATGTGGAGTCGCTGGCCCCGCTGGCCAACGCGGCGGCGCTCATCCGGGAGCTGTATGCGCCCGCCGAGCAGGCAGCTTTGCGCGCCGCCGCGCCGGCCGATTACTGGCGCCTGTTCTACACCATCTGGACGCGCAAGGAGGCCTACGCGAAAGCATTGGGCCGGGGGGTAGGGATGCCGTTCAACACCTTTTCGGTATTGGATTTTGAACCCGGCCAGTCACTAATTTTCACTGCGCCGGCGGGCGCGAGGCTGCACCACTGGGCAGTGGAGGCGGGCTACCAGGGCGCGGTGGCGGCACTGGGCGACGCGCTGCCGACATTGCAGTTTTTTACTTATTCCCCGCCGAACCATTAGCACAGAATTAGCTGGAAGCTGTTTAGGAAGTTATCAGCACGTCATTCCGAGCTTGCCGAGGAATCTCGCTCGCATCATTGAACGAGGCCCGAACGACTGCGAGCGAGATTCCTCGGCAAGCTCGGAATGACGTGCTGGCAACCTTTTTCTACTTCCTAAACAGCTTCTAGTAAAATACTTGTTTTCAATCAAGTGCCTGGCCTTTGCCCTGCGCCTGCGCGAAGCCCAGAAACCGCTGGGCCGGACGGGTCAGCGGCTGCCCCTGCACCCACACCGCCTCAAAGTGCCGGGGTAGGCGCAGGCCCGCGATGGGCACGACTTCGAGCACGCCGGCCGCCAGCTCGCGGGCCAGCGCCCGCCGCGACACGAAGCCCAGCGCCGCCGGGGCCGCCGCCAGGTAGCCCTTAATGGCCTCGGTGCTATCCAGGTAGATGGCCACGCGCAACTCGCCGAGCTTGATTTTGAGTTCGCGCAGGGCCATTTCCAGTACCTCCAGGGTGCCCGAGCCGCGCTCGCGCAGCACCAGCGGGTGGGCCAGGGCTTCGGCCAGCGGCAGGGGGGTAGGCGGCGGACCGGCCGGCGTGGCGCGGCGCACGGCTACCAGCTCGTCGGGCAGCAGCGGCTCGTAGCGCAGGTCGCGGCTCTTGGTGCGGCCCTCCACGAAGCCCAGGTCCAGGTCGCCGCGCAGCAGCGCCTCGGCAATGCGCTCGGAATTGACGTTGAGCAGCGTGAGCCGCACCTGCGGGTAGCGCACCTGAAAGGCTGGCAACCAGGCCGGTAGCACATACTGGCACAAGGTAGTGCTGGCCCCCAGGCGCAGGCGGCCGGCGGCCTCGTCAGGGTCGCGCAGGCCCAGCAGCTGCTCGTCGAGCTGGCGGGCCGAGGCCTCCACGGCTTCGGCGTGCAGCAGCAGCAGGCGGCCGGCCTCGGTGAGGGCCACGCGGTTGCCGCGCCGCGCCAGCAGCCGCTGGGCATATTGGGCCTCCAGCTCCCGAATGTGCCTGGTCACGGCCGGCTGCGAGATAAACAGCTCCTGCCCGGCCTTAGTGAAGCTCAGGTGCCGGGCCAAGGCGGCAAATACACGCAGACGGAAGTCGGACATGCCCGCAAAATAACGCCGCTACTGGCCCTACCCCTCTCTTTTGGGAGAAAGCCAGTATTCGGTACGTGCTTCGCCCCTGGCCAGGTGCTCCGCGGCGAAATTTACTTAGCCAGCCGGCCGGACACGGCTGGCACTCGTTTTTTGTTGCGTGAGGTGCTCCTGACTTCTTGATAAATTGAATAATAAACAGCCCGCATTACCGGCATGAGTAATGGCTCACCGCGGACTGTTCCTTACGCGCTACTTTTGCCCCGTGCCCGACTACCTGCTTTTCGTTGATACCGAGACGTCGGGCTTGCCCGCCGACTGGCGCCGGCCCTACGCCGAGCCGGGCGCGTGGCCGCACGTGGCCCAGGTGGCCTGGCTCATCTACACGGCCGCCGGCGAACTGGTAAAGACCGAAAACCACTACATCCGGCCCAGCGACTACGACCTTACGCCCGCCTCCATGCAGGTGCACGGCCTCACGCTGGCCTACCTGCACGAGCACGGCGAGACCCGCCTGCCCGTGATGCAGCGCCTGCACGACGACCTGCGGCGCTATAAGCCCTTGGTTGTGGGCCACTTCATTGAGCTGGACTACCACATGGTGGGCGTCAGCTTTCACCGTTCGGGGCTCGATAACGCGCTGCTGGGGCTGCGGACTTTCTGCACCATGCGCCTCACCGGGCGCTTCTGGCAACCGATGCGCCAGCAGTATCTGCGCCTGGCCGACTTGTACCAGCGGCAGTTTGGGCGGCCCATGCTCAAGCAGCACGATGCCCTGGCCGACGCCGAGGCCACCGCGCAGTGCTTCTTCGAGTTGCGCCGCACCGGCGACATCGACGCCGAGGTCCTGGCTAGCCAGCCGCCGCTTCAGCCGCCGCCTACCCACGCCGCGCTGGCCGCCGCCCACCGCCCGTTCTGGAAGTACTGGCTGGGCATGATTTAATCAATTATCAAGGAGCAATTATCAGTTATCAGTTTGCGGAGAGTAGCTGTTATGCGCTCACACAAGGGTTAATTGCACCTTGATAATTGCTCACTGATAATTGATAATTGATTATGGATACCCGCCTTGCTTTCCTCCGCACCGTTCGGCCCTTCGACCTCCTACCCCCCGAGGTGCTGGAGGAAGTGGCCGCGCTGCTGCAAGAGGTGACGCACCCGCGCGAGGCCGTCATCTACCACCAGGGCGAAACCAAGCTGCGGGGCGTCGATTTGATTATTGAAGGCGCCTACGACACGTTTTTTTACGATGGCCAGCAGGCGCGCCGCCTGCCCGAATTGTACGGACCCGGCGAGTGCTACGGCGGCGTGTCGGTGCTGCTCAACAAGAAGCGCTCGCTGCGCACGGTGCAGGCGCGGGCCGGCACGCGGGTGTACTTCCTTCACCGCAACGACTTTCGGGGGCTGTGCCTGGGCTACGAGGCGTTTTTTCACTACTTCACCAGCCGCTACGGCCGGCTGATGCTCGACGACGAGTATGCCCAGCTGGTGCACCCCGGCCCCCAGACCGCCCAGAACTTCATCGCCGCCGACGAGCTGTACTCGCGCCGCATGGCCGCCGTGGAGCTGCGCGACGTGCTGGCCTGCCCCGGCACCACGCCCACCCACGAGGTGGCCCGCCGCATGGCCAGGGCCCGCAGCAGCTGCTACTTCGTGCTCGATGAGCAGGAGGAAAAAATCGTGGGCTACGTCACCGACATCACCCTGCGCGACAAGGTAGTAGCAGGCCTCGGCGACGCGCGCCTGCCCATCAGCACCTACCTCGACGCCCCTACCCGCTCGGTGAGCAGCGAAGCCTTTGTGTATGAGGCGCTTTTGCTGATGTTTCGGACCAAGACGCGCTACCTGCTGGTGGAGGGCGCGCCGGGCGAGTACCTGGGCTTTATCTCGCGCAACAAGCTGCTGGCCGAGCAGGCGCAGTCGCCGTTTCTGTTTATTCAGGGCGTGAAGCAGGCCGTGTCGTTGCGTGAGCTGCGGCGCAACTGGCAGAAGGTGCCCGACATCGTGTTTCAGCTCCTGGAGCGCGGCGTGAAACCCGAAATCGTGAACCAGGTTATCACGACCGTGGCCGATACTATCGCGCTGAAAGTCATCGAGGATGTGATTAAGGAGCTGGGGCCGCCGCCGGCGCGGTTCGTGTTCATCGTGCTCGGCTCGGAGGGTAGGCAGGAGCAGACGCTGCTGACGGACCAGGACAACGCCATCATCTACGAGGACAAGGCCAACGAGCAGCGCGAGCTGGTGCGCGACTATTTTCTGCGCTTCGCCACCGAGGTGTCGGACCGGCTCAACGAGATTGGCTTCAGCTTTTGCGAGGGCGGTTTCATGGCCAAAAACCCGAAGTGGACGCACTCACTCTCGCACTGGAAGCGCAACTACACCGAGTGGCTGCACGAGTCGAACCCCGAAAGCGTGATGCGCTTCGCGGCGTTTTTTGATATCCGTTTCCTCTACGGCGAGGCCGATATTCTGGAGGAATTGCGCGATTTTCTGGATACCGAGCTGCAAAAGCCGCTCGACCGCTTCCTGCACTACATGGCCACCAATGCCTTGCAGTACGAGCCGCCGCTCACGTTTTTCAACAACATTCGCACCTTCGCCGTGGGCCAGCAGCAGGTGGTGAATTTGAAGAAAATCATGTCGCCCATCGTGGACGCGGTGCGGGTGTTTGCCCTCAAAAACCGCGTATTCGCCACCAACACCGGCCAGCGCCTCACCGCCCTGCACCAACTCGGCGTCTTCACCGAAAAAGAATACCAGGAGCTGCTGCAATCGTACTACTACCTCATGGGAATGCGCCTCAAAAAGCAGGCGACCCAGATGATGCACGACAAGCTGCCGCCCGACAACTACCTGGACCCCAAGAAATTGACCAAGGTAGAGCGCGTGACGCTAAAGGAGATTTTCAAAGTCATCGCCGATTTTCAACTGAAAATTAAGGTGAACTTTGCCAAGCTGCTGAGTTAATTGTTGGTTTGAATCGCCTTTTTAATCGCGTGTCATGCGGAGCTTGTCGAAGCATCGCTACCGCGTAAGTAATCAATGCCATTGCAACGATGCGGTAGCGATGCTTCGGCAAGCTCAGCATGACCGTTCTTTCGGGCCTTTTCGCGCCAAGCCCCTACCCCCCTCGCTGCGACGAATCCCTTACTATCACCTTGGGTTTGAGCACGATGCCGCGCGGGGTGCTGGCCTTGTGGCCGGGGGTAGGAAGCATCTTTTGGAGCTGCTGCACGGCGGTGCGGCCCATTTGCTCGCAGCGCTGGTCCACGGTAGTAAGGGCCGGCTCGGTGAGCTGGGTGAAGACCTCGTTGCTGAAGCCGGCGATGGCCACGTCTTCGGGCACCCGGAAACCCAGCTTCTTGGCCACCTGCATGGCGCCCACGGCGGCCAAGTCGTTGGAGCTGAACACGCCGTCGGGGCGGCGGGTGGGTGAGAGGCGCAGCAGGCCACGCATGGCGGCGGCCCCGCCCTGCTGGCTCAGCTCGCAGAACGCCACGAGGCGCGGGTCGGGCGCGAGGCCGCTGGCGGCCAGCGCGTCGAGGTAGCCCTGGTGGCGATTTTGGTGGATGTTGACGTGCAGCGGGCCGGTGAAGTGCGCGATGCGGCGGCAGCCCTGCTCGATGAGGTGCTCGACCACCTGGTAGGCGCCGAGGTAGTCGTTGAGCGTGACCGACGTCACGTGCTGGCCCTTGAAGCCTTGTACTACCCGGTCGAAAAACACCAGCGGCACGCCCTGCTGGCGCACGGCCTCAAAGTGCTTAAAATCAGTAGTTGTATCGGATAAAGAGAGCAGGATACCGGCTACCTGCGCGCCCATCAGCAGCTCGATAATCTGCTGTTCCTGCTGCGCGTCCTCGTTCGACTGGCAAATCATGACGTTGAAGCCCGCCGCGCTGGCCTCGCTGGCAATGCCGTGAATGACTTCGGGAAAAAAGTAGCCCGTGATGTGCGGCACTATCACGCCGAGCGTGTTGCTGCGGCCCCGGCGCAGGCCGGCGGCCAGCGGGTTGGGCTGGTAGTGCAGCTCCTTGGCCAGCTGGCGCACGCGGGCTTTGGTGGCCTCACTCACGTCGTGGTGGTCGGCCAGGGCACGCGAGATAGTGGAGGGCGACAAGCCCAACGCTTTGGCCAGGTCGGTAATAGAGGCACGACGATTCATGAGGCAGTGGGAAGAAGCGGAAGCGTAACGGGCAATAACAACCGCAAAGATGGGGTTTAGGGTGCCTAGTAACTGGTGGGCGCGCTGACGATAGGTGAGCCGACAGCTAAATTGCACTTAACTACGTATGCAGCCGAACGCCCGGTCCGCGGCAGGTGTCGCGGACTGTATCAGTTCGGCTACCGTAGCTTGCCGTATGAAGTCGTTTCCCCTCTGGCGCGTGCTGGGTGTTAGTTTTTTGCTTCTGCTGCTGGCGCTGGGGCTGGCGGGCTGGTTCGGCTATAGCCGCTATGCCCAGCCCTACGTGAAGCAGCTCGTGCGCGAGCAGCTGACCCGCAACTCGGAGCTGGTGCTTGACCCGTTTGAGGTAGAATTTTCGGTGTGGCACGACTTTCCGCACCTCACGGCCTCGCTCAGCCACCTCACCCTGCGCGACAGCTCGAACCACCGCACGCTACCGGTGCTGCGCCTGGGCCGCGCCGACCTGCGCCTGAACCTGCGCGCGCTGCTGCACCACCGGGTGCAGGTAACGCGCCTGACCCTGCGCGACGTGGCCATCGGCCAGCGTGTCGATTCGCTGGGCCGCACCTGGGGCCTGCGCGGCAAAAAGCGCGCGGCCACCAGCGCGCCACCTACTATTGACCTGGCGCTGGATTCCATTATCATTCACAACTTCGGGATTTTTACCCGCAACG
>JAABUK010001074.1_pt1 | contig 53648 bp, 99 predicted proteins | sample 5559141 | NCBI WGS metagenome assembly JAABUK01 (sample SAMN10711869, study PRJNA513367) | rock metagenome | isolation source: Antarctica rocks | place: Antarctica: Victoria Land, Pudding Butte nord | collected 2016-01-03 | reverse complement strand
AAAAGGGAGGAGGGGGGCAAAGGCGAGGAGTGGCGGGTATCTGGAGAGGCTTGAGATGCATTTGGTGTGGACGCCATGTTATCATATCACGATTTTATAGGTATCGAGGATTAATGCCCATCAAAGCAGTCCCCAAAAATGGGATTGACCACGAAATGGGTCCCGTCTACGAGCAGAGCGAATTGGATCAGAGCCCTTGATATCGATTATCTGCTACTCTTGTGCATGTCAAGCACTACTACGATGATCTGGCACCAGCTCAAGCGCGACCTCCCGTACCTCCTCGTTCGGGAGCCGCGCAATCCTCTTCTCGTCGATCTGGGGAGTCCCCATTAGCTGGCAGCGTCATAAGCGATGCCTTCCCCAGATTAGGAAGAGCAATTACCGTCGACCAGATCCCAGCCGCGCTGATGGCACCCATTCCCAGCAACACTGAGATGGGCGGTAGGGCATCTGTGAAAGCGTATTGTAGGAGCACCGAGAAGACTACCTTTTCGAAAGTCGCTCAGCACGATTGACAAGGCCAGGAGGTGCTCACTTGGGTGTAACCGATAATCGCAATCTTGCCGCCTGTCTCCCGTTGTAGGGCGAGTACGAGGCCGATCTGGGGTACAAAGCTCAGAGCCTGAGCAACATATTCAGTCTAATAGTTTAACCCCCCCTGACCCACAGTGACCGTGACAAGGAGTAGGGTGACCACTACTTCAAGCGGGGGGTCAAGTCAGCATCCGCTTACCATAAGGAAGCTGGGCGGGTCTTTAATTGGCGATGACCGTATACGGTAGGCTGACCTGATGCTCAGGACGGTTCCCGCAATGCTGCAGAGCAGAAGAATGAGGATAGGGTCGGCGCTAAACCCGATCTTCCGGAGGAGGAAGACTGAGGAGATGCTCAGCGACAGGGATTCAAGGTATTGACATACAGTCGAGGGCATTAGAAGCCGTACATGTCCACATGAGCGGAAAGCCGAGGAGTCGTTGCGAGTTTGCCTGATATTCAGTATCGATCGTGCCAACCATCGTGCCGTCCGAAGGCTGGAGAAGCGGTTCGGCATCAGGGGAGGGCAAGGGATTGAAAGGACCGAATAGGAAACGAGGCTGAAAGACGACGAGGACTGCCCCGAATGAGATGACTGCATCCCGCTGCATCAGCTCGGTTCGAAGGAATATTGGAGACTGAAATGCACCCACCACAAGCCATAGTCTGCACCTTTGAGAACGGCTCGCCCAGGAACACGTATCACAAGAGCCGCGATCGGGAATGGGCGGATATGCAGGATTGAGACTGCCTCGGATAGGCTGATGTACACCAGACTGAGGCATACTGCGATCAGGTCGATGGAGTTGTTGATCCCACGGATCCAGAAGATGGTCGATGGTGAGTCGAGTATCGTCCTAACGAGAGCTGGAGAGCGGCTGAGGAGGATGATCAGACAGGTCAAGAACTGTTTCGGATGTCAGCAGAGGTAGTCGATTGGGAAGGGGATCACCATCATGAACAAGACGATCTGGGCGGTTGGGACGTGATATGCTTCCTCGAGATGCTGGACCAGCGCGTCCTTGACAACGAAGTCGATTTCGGCGAAGAAGATGCCAGCGTGTGGATGAGCGAGGGCCCGAGTCCATCGTGAGGGTGAGGGATGGATATCAACCATATCTTGAAGTGCTGGGTCAGTAGTGGAGAGAGAAACATGATTGAGAGGGAGTGGGTGAAGCGCCGTTTGATGGATATCAGCGTGATGATCAGTCCTCGCTCTGGGACCTCCTTTGGATCCATTGGCAGTCCCAAAGGCGTTTAAAACGTGGTTCACGGGAAGTACTGTATCTATTCGACTGTCACCGTCAGACACCAAAGAATATCATTACTTCACAACTCGCCGTCTGAAGCCACAAGGCTAAGTCATGCAGGACAGAATGGTCGGTCTCGAATCAGCCAGGGTTGACATCACTTGTTGAGGAGTCGGTGAAGATGGAGGGGGGTATGATCGGACTCAACATGCTAGTAAGTCCTATATACATATGGCGCTGCCTTTCAACGGTCAGCCCAAGACCTCGGGAGGAGGGGAGGAGCTGGACTGACTTCAATTGCAGCGACGATTTATGCATCGCGTGATCCATCGTCCGTTCCATCCGCAAAGTCCGCGGCAATGCTGCGGGGTGCGTCTCACAGAGTTAAATGTGGAAGTTGTCGTCGTCGTCACTTTCGGCCTGAGCATATCACGATGCCCGGGATGGAGGTGTACGAAGCTGCATCGATATCTCATGGATTTGACTGCTCATAATCAACAGCTTCGAGGCCAAATCTGGGGGAATGTCGAACAGGGATGTGAGAGTCTCGTCTTGGCGACCTGGCAAGATAGGGCCGTGTCACCAATGTCGTGAGTTGAGTCTCTCGCATCTGTCTATAGTGAAATGAGCTCTCCTGTGCAAAGGGATATACTCCCTGACATCACTCGTCGCAAAGGGGACGCCGATCCCTCCTTTCAAGCACACACCTCTCTGTCATTTCATTCCTACTGATCCCTCCTATACTTCCCGACCTTCTGCTTCATGTTCTCATTTTCACGTCTTACCGATCTAGACCATGCAGAAGATATTGACGGATCCCCGATACTACCAGCAAGGCTACTACCAGGGCGGCCAGAGATACGAAGAGGAGAGTTACGCACCGCCTCCCGGTCCTCCGCCGCAAAGTCATGGCGGATATGGTGGGGAACAAGAGCAGTATGCGCCACCCCCAGGTCCTCCTCCCTCTACGTGAACCCCTGCATCATAGTCATCATCCTGGATAGAGAGATGATGCGAATTAGGTACTGCGGTCAGGAAGAGTAATACGATCCTCCGACCGGCGCACCGCCTCCCTCCCAGTATGAGCAGACGTGGGTGAAACGTCATACGTGAGACTGGTCACTCATAATCTTCACAGTGGAGCTGCATACATGCCACCTGCGGAGTATCAGCAAGGCTACGAGCCTCCCTATGGACAGCAGTACCAGAGAGATGATGGGTCGATGGGCCAGACGTACGGGCCGCAGGTGGTGGATCAAGCTGGGACAGTGTCGCAGCCATACTTCGAATATCCCAAGTGTAAATGCTGTCACGTTTTGATTTCGCCCGCTGATTTATCTTCAATAGGTGATGGGAGGAAGAAAGCCCTCTTGATACGTCTTCCTATCCATGCTTTTGCATACTGAGCTGGTGTAGATGGGGATCAACTACATCGGTTCGTCCAACCAGCTGGACGGCAGCATCAGCTATGTGCAGAATGTGAAGCGCTTCATCTGCGGCAAGTCTTCGATCCATCCTGGCGCTAGCATCGCTCACTCATCTGGCCAGATCGCTTTGGCTATGACCCTCCCAACATCGTGCTACTCTCCGATGATGAGGATGACGAGCGGTGTCACCCGACTCGCCAAAACATCACCCGGGCGATGCAATGGCTCGTGGCGGATGCTCAGAAGGACGACTCGCTGTTCTTCCATTAGTGAGTCGAGGCAAGGCGCTCCGGGACTTAGCTGACGGCGCAGCTCCGGCCATGGAACGCAGCTTAAGGATGTCGATGGGGACGAGGGGGACGATGACGACGAGGGTGGGTGTCTGCCATGTTGCTTTGAGTGATTGATGACAGGCGATAAGCGATCTGTCCCGTGGGGTTTCAAGAAGCGGGAATGATCGTTGATGACAACAGTGAGTAATCCCTCCAGGCTTGTCGCAGAGCTTGCTGGGCATAAAGACTCCTGGCTCATTGCTCGATTCAGTGTGAGTGACCCGGACGACACGAGACAAGAAGATTGATCCGTCCTTGCCAGTCACACCATGCTTGTCAAGCCCTTTCCTACCGGCTGCCGCCTCACAGCTATCTTCGACTTCTGTCATTCTGGTACCGTCATGGACCTTCCCTACGTTGTGAGTCGAGCAATATCGCAAAGCGAGCTATCAAAGTCAAGTATGAACATCTGCTGATTGCGCTTTCAGTATTCGACTCAAGGCAAGATCAAGGAGCCCAATCTGTTCGCCGAGGCCCCGCAAGGCCTCCTGACTGCTGGATCCGACTCATTCAAGGTGACACGGGCGGCGCCCTCAAGTCGCTATTCGGACTGGCTAAGAACGCTTGAATCGCGCGGCGGAGGTGACGGAGGAGACGAAGACGAGTGCTGCGGACGTCATCCAGTCGGCGGGGTGCAAGGATGATCAGACTGTGCGTTGAATCTTTGAGACCGGAAGGTTGCTGACGATATCATCAGAGTGCGGACACCGAGGAGGCTGGCAAGGCGACAGGGGCCATGTCTTTCGTAAGACTAAAGCATGAAGGGGAAAGGTGTATTTGTTGACCCAGCGAAATGGGCCTTCATCGCTGCGCTCACAAAGTACCCGCAGCAGAGCTATCAGCAGCTGCTGGTGAAGATCCGTGAGGAGATGACGGGAAGGTACAGTCAGAAGCCGCAATTTTCGGCTTGCCACCGTGAGTGTCCTTATGGTTCCGCAATCTTGGGGCTGACGAGCACAGCGAATACGGACTGGGTAGTTGTGGCTTAGCTGGGCGAGATCCCGAATGGCATTCAGACTGTATGGTACGTTTGAGATAAACCAGATGGTAATGTGACGGTTTCACCATCACTGAGCCTTAAATGACTTGATCGATATCGCGGTGCTAATAAGTGAAACATTATGTCCCGATAACCCTGATACTTGTATAGGAGGCTGACCGACGAAGGGTTATCGTCAATACCGGCTTTAATGGAATTGTTATTCATTCCCCTATCCCATATCCCGAACTGAATTGTCCATGTCCTATCCGCAATCCTTGATCCCGAAGCAAACTGATTATATGACCACTCCTCCCCAGCCTTCCTTTCCGCCCTCCCCATCCTGGTCATACGGTCTACCCAAATACCAGTCGGTTCTTCCGCGCCAAATCCACCACACTACGCCACTCTTGTGTCTTCCTCACGACGTCTCGGCTCTCCACCGCGTTCGGGGCTGCAACTTCACCTTGGCTCTCCCGCGCCGATACAACGTGCACTGTTCAGCACTCCGCAACCTGCACCGTGTCATCATCCGCACCAACCACTCCCACGGCCTCCCTCAGCTCCACCTTCCACATCACTCTCAGCTCTCCCTTCCGTATCCCACCCGTCCGCTCCCTATACGACATCACACTCCTCAGCTTCTCATTCGGTATCACACTCCTCTATTCGTCCTTTGACATTGCACTCATTAGCTCCACCTTCCACATCCCACTCATCAGCTCCTCGTTCAATATCACACTCCTCAGCTCCACCTTCGACATCGCACTCGTCAACTCCTCGTTCGACGTCATAGTCCTCAGCTCCTTCTTCGGCGTCACCAAATACTGTGACAGTCCCGAAGGACGACAAGCCGTGATGGCTCTACCTCGATAGCATGGTGATCTCAAAAGGGTCTGGAAGCTCGAGTGGGAGAGGCAAGGGAGTGGATCTTCCCAAGTGACGGTATGTTCCCACAACTCATCAAGCAATAGTCTTGCTGATGGCACATAAGGCGAGCCCAAAAATCCCGTCTACCTCGTCCCGCCACCACCGCTCTTCTGAATTTCATCACCAATATTCCCCTTCGCGCACTTCTACCGACCATAAGGTCTCCTCCAGTAGGACCGAGAAACTGTCCAACTGGCAATCTCACCTGACAGCCCTCCGCCTCATCCACTCCGAGACCAGTGCGGAGATCTCAGACCTAAAGCATAACATCAAGTATTAGGCGAGTGATAGGAAGTATGCGCAGAAGCTCTACCTCGAGGGAGCTGAGGATGAGGCGGGAGCTTGACGAGGAGATGAGGGTGGCCGAGGCCGGGGTTGTTTCTCTTGGTGGTAGCGCGGCGAGAAAAGGGTCGTGCGGGTCGAAGGAGAATGTGGCGTAGACACTGGTGTTCTTGTGCTCTGTCTTTCTTAGAGCGTAGTGCCTCGTGCGTGTGTGATGTCACATGCAGATGGATCGTGTCTTTGAGCGATTTTTTAATAGGCGCTGCCAAGCCCAGCAGCCACGCCCAGGACAGGAAAGCGGGATTACGTCATACCTCTGTCATAACCGAGCTCTAATTCTCAGTGCCGCCCATCTCTCACATCTCTCGCCTCCCGTGGTCACTCCACGCTATCGCCTGAGTTGACTGTAGTAGAGTGACCGCCGCCGCCATGTCGAGCTACGATGATGCCCCCCTCTCATCCGATGAGGTCATCACTCCCAACCAATTCAAAGAATCGATGCGACTTGTCAGACTCCAAATCGCCATACCCATCTCCGTACTTATCGCCATGGGAGCGAATCTCGTGTGCGCCCTCGCCATCAAGCCCGGTCTCCGTGAGTCCCTCATTTTCTATGAGGAAGGGGTTGAAAGGAAGTTGACGGTGGACTGGGGCAGCTGGGATAAACGCGTTGAAGCCTACGTTATTGAGTCCGAATAGTCTGATGATTGGGCTGTATTGGGCGGTTCTCTATTTCCTTCAAGGTAGTTTTTCCCCAATCGATAGACGATGAATGGCTGACGTGGGGTAGTCGGCTTCTGTTTGGAGTTATTGTTGGTCCGGAAAGAAGTGACGAAGGTTGGTGCGGATTCAGTGATAGGGAGTTGAACTGATGAGCTGGGCAGGAGACGCTGGTCTACGGTGTCGGATTACGATTCGCGATTGCCAACTGGCTCATGGCGGGCTGGGCTGTTTGCTTTGTGCGTACCACACCTTTCCTGCCTCGGCTATCAAGCTGACCGCATTTTCAGACGCTGCAGTTCTTCATCGGCGCCGAGATTGCGATTCTGCTCAACGTCATCAACGTGTATGTCCCTTTATGCTTCTATAGCCTTGAGAATTCTCCTCTGGTCGTCAGGTCACTCGAGGCTCGCTGACGCCCCGCCAGCCTCTCCATCCACCTCACCCTCCTCTCCTACCCCGCGACGCTCACCCGCCCCATCGACGCCCTACTCATCCACGCGCCCATGGTCATGCTCCTCGCCATCCTCTTCGAGCTCGACTGGATGCACAACGGTTTCGTCGCGCTAGGCTGGTTGATCAGGGACGAGTCTCAGCGTGAGAGATATACTTGGCCGGCGGTCGGTCTCATCGCGGCCGTCAACATAATCGCTGCGGTTTGGGAGGGCATAAGGCGGGAGTAGTGAGTCACGAGATCCCGATTGGAACGATCCCAAGCTGATCAGGATAGCTTGATGACGATGGCGTCGATATATCTCCTCTTCTCTCTCCTATTTTCGGCGCCGCGCAGTCAACCGACTCTGCCGACCACGGCATTGCCCAAACCCACACCGCTGCTGGTGACACTCATTATTTGCCTGGTGCTGCATCCGATTGCACTGGTTGCTGGGGTGGCGTGGAAGCGAACACGTGAAAGGGAGGGTAGGATCAGACTCGAGGAGGAAGTGGATCATGCCGAGCGGGACGAGAGGGCGGCCGAGGCGGAGGTGGCGAGGGCGAGGGCGTAGTCGGCTCAAGTCTCCGTTTACTTACTAATTCCTGGTAGTGTTCAAGCATGCATTTTTACTCCCGATGAATAAGTTAACGAACGGTCGCTGTTTGTTTCTATTGTCCATTAAGATGCCAGTTCCGGCTGGTGCGCCCTGACCCTCATTTCGAACCCCACTCTCATCGAGCACCATGGACCGCGACTCGCCCAAGATGAATCGTCTGTCACTAGACGACCTCTCCAACTCCGCTTCTTCCTCGCGACCGACCCGACCGAGTCTATCGCGCAACCCCTCAAGCGGGAGTTACCGTCGAGCGTCACCTAGTAATCCATACCAGACTTATCCGTTCCCGCCCAACGCGGCTTCGTCGTACCCCCCGCGGTCAAAGGTGGGATTGCTGAGTGTCTGGCGGAAGGTGGGGAGCATGATCCCGCCGGGGATGAGACGGGTTTTGATGAGCTCGCCTGTGCTGGGGGTCACGCTTCTAATCTTCCTCCTAATCCTGGTATTTTACGTACGGACTTCACCGACCTCAACCCTCCCAACCCTCTCCAAATCGACATTGCCCGATGTAGCGCTCCCCTCTCCCAAGGCAGAGCTGGACACCGGCCCGATCAAGCCTGACCCAGGTGACATAACTCTCCCCGACCTCCCCGACCTCTACACCCCTTACTTCCCCACCTTCCGACTCCCCACCGCCCTCCTCCACCTCCCCCTCCTCGCTGTGAAATTACACACCTTCCTCACCCGTCCCATCACCTCCCACACCCCCGAATCAGAGGACGAAGAACATCGCCTTTGCCCAGCTCGGTTATCGGATAGATTGGTGAATCCTGACCAACTTAGGGGGGATCGGGATTTCTGGCGGGGAGTCGACACGGCGGAGATAGCACGGAGACGAACGGATGTCGTTAAATGGTTGGATCGGAGGGTGGAGAGGGGTGAGGCTGTTCTGGGCGGAGAAGGAGTTGGGCAAGGACGGGGAATCGTTCTTACCGGTGGTAATCAGGTTAGTCCTCCATTCGGAGAGGGAAGAGGGCATGATTCTGATAGGAGTGTCCGGGTAGGATACCACGTTGAGAGCGCTCTCGCTCTTGAGGCATCTTAGGAGACTCGAGGTGGATTTACCGATCGAGGTGTTCCATTATCCGGATGAGTTGCTGGATCAGGGGCGCAGGCGGGAGATTGAGGGGCTGGGAGCGAGGATCGTCGAGGTGGGCGCAGCTCACATGACTTGGGGACATGCGGCTGATTTGGGTGATAGATACATGGGGTGTCGAAGGACGCTGGGGCCTGGAAGGTGTGTTCTTCACCGGCTTATGGCGTTCCGGGCTGATCTGGGGTATCGGCACAGAACTTCCAGGTTTATTGCGAAGATCACCTGCGTTGATTGACCGGGTGCTCATGATCGCTCAGATCAAAGGCCTAGCCATCGTCCAATCTTCCTTCCGCGAGATCCTGTACCTCGACTCGGGTACGTCTCTCCTACTATCTTGACATGATGAAGCTCATGTCTACCAGACAACATCCCTCTCCGCAACCCCACCCACCTCTTCTCTGCCCCCATCTACCTCGAGCAAGGCCGCGCCGTTTTTTGGCCCGATCTCTCGAAAGACCACCCGGACAACGCGATCTGGCGAATCATGGGGGACACATGCTCCCTCGATCACTGGACATTCGAGTCTGGCCAGATCGTCATCGATAAAGCGGGTAACGAGGGGCTCAACCTCGCAGCCCTGATCATCGCTGCCGAGATGCAGGTCGAGCACAAGTTTTGGTTCCATCTGTGTGGAGGGGATAAGGATACTTATCGGTGGGCGTTTAGAGCGTTGGGGTTGCAGTGGGGGGAGAGCCCGAGGTGGATGAGTGCGCTGGGGTTCTTGAATGGCTTTGAGGGGGGACGGTTTTGTGGACAGTGAGTCGAGGTCTAAAGGTGGGGTTATGATGGGCTGATGAGAGAAGTACGACGCTGCAGTATGATTTGGTGATTCCGGAGGGGTTGACGAGGGAGCAACCGCTCTTCGTGCATTCGTAAGTCCAGGTCCGAGCTAAGGGACTGAGATCACATGCTGATTGAGGAAACGAAGGAATCTGCTCAAGCACCTTGGAGCTTCGGGTCTGGGACGGGGCAGCACGTTCACCCACGTCGTCAGTACTTCTTTCCTCTTTCCTAGACAAACGCAAATGCCCTCCTTGCCATCTTCCTCTGCTCTTTCCCTTCTTTCCTGACCTCCGCTGACGTGCGGCAGAAACGTATGTCCGACGATCGTATCTCCAATCCAACGCTCAATTACGGCCACTTATCGGTCTACCAAGGTCGCGCCCGCGGCATGTGTCTCGATCTTGAATGGCACGACTCGACCGCCGAGGAAAGAGGAGGGGTGGAAATTGAGACGATCGAAGTTGGGGACATCGAGGGGGATGCGTTTAGGGGGTTTGAGGGGGCTTTCTTCGATGAGGGCGGGAGGATCGGTGGTTGGTGAGGATTTGAGGAATCGACGCTGTAGATGTAGATAAGGATACCCTGCACGACTTATACCCACTATCTAGATGGATTCATCGGACAATTTGGTATGGCTTGTCCTGAACCGTTTCATTCGAGGTTTGAGCTCGGCGTCAAGTCTGAGACTGTGATTCACTTTCATTTGTTTTCAAGCAATGCTATCAGGCAGAAGATCTTGTTACACGGCCTCACTCCAGCGACCATCTTCCCGCCTCATAAGCCCCATGAGCTCATCCACTGCCTCGTTTTCCCACCCGACCTTCCTCGTTTTCCCACCCGACCTTCCGCCTTCCCCGTACCTCCTCTCCAAACGTCTCGCGAAGGCCCGTTACCTGGGTACTCAGAAGACTGTATGGCGTCAGAAGATCACTAGGTCGCTGAAGATGACTAACGCAAATCTCCGAGGCCCGATGCGTCCATCCCCGAGTTCTCCTTTACGCCGAGCTCGAAGTCTTGGCAATCACCCTTATCAGCTTGGCCGAACAGTACGAGCGTGACACTTACAGCCATAGATGATGGTCGTCGCCATCAGGATACCCGTGCCGCTCCCCAGTGCACCCATCATGTCGGCCACTACGGACAGCAGACCCAAAGTGGCGCCGCCGAACGCAGCGGCAGTCGGGATAACCCTTTTGAGTTCCTTGTAGATGGATGCATCGCGGTGACCGGCGAGGGTCATACTCTGGTCCTTGAGCTGTTTCGCCACGTCTCGCGGACCGGATCCGGACACCTCGATCCAGGTCTTGGAAAAGATGGCGCAGGCGGTACAGATGAAGGCGATGTAGATGACCGTGTGGAGCGGGTCGGTCACGGCTGCTGTGAGGGAGTGCGGGGCGGAGATGTAGTACGCGATCCCCGAGACGGCGCCGAGCTGAGATGGGACGTCCTCCATAGGCTTATGGCTGTCAGTGGAGAACAGACAGGAGAAGGGAGACTCACCTCCCAGACGCCGAGAAGTCGGACGAGGAGGTTGTCGGGGAACCGCGAAGACAGCATCTGGCTGACGAGGAACACATTGCTGGTCAAGGCAGACTCGAGCATGATCGGCATGTTGGACGTGTAGAACAGCTTGACCGGGTAGCTTCCCCTTTGACCGCGCATCTTGCTACTCTTGATCGGGATCTCGATTCGGAAGCCCTGAAGATAGATGACGGCTGCGAATACTGCGACCGTGGCGAGGAGGTTCATAATGTTCGGCAGTCTCTCACGGTAGAAGGCCTCCTTCAAAGCACGGCTCTTGTTACTATACGTGAAGAAGAGGTGGAAGAGCGCGATGATGGCGCCCTCGAATTCAGGCCCTCGACCCGTGTTGATGGTAGTGGGCGAAAAGGCCTTCCAGATGATCGACTCGCAGATGTTGGTGGCGATGAAGAGAGAGATCCCGGAGCCGAGCCCGAAGCCTTTGGTAAGAAGCTCGTCGAGGAGGATAACGATGAGCGAGGCGGAGACGAGCTGGAGGATCAAGAGCAGGCAGACGCCGGGGCCGAGGGACGAGGGGGATCCATAGAGACCGGTGAGGACGTAGACCGTTGCCTGGCCGAGCGAAATGATAAGAGCGAACACTGTACAGACGAACATCAACGGGGCTCCCATCTCGCTGAACGATGAGCTTACGCTTCTGGGCTCCACCGAAAAGAGCGCGGTCATCCTTGAGGCTGAAATCGACATCGATCAACTGCGCACCCGCGAGCAGCTGCATGATCATCCCGCTGGTGACGATTGGCGTGATACCGAGCTCCATGAGAGTCCCTCGGTTCGACGCGAGGATGGCTCGGAGCCAGTATAGCGGATCAGACGAGTCGGACGACATGATACCGTAGAGTGGGACTTGCGAGCAGACGAGGAAGATGAGGAGGGTGGTGGCGGTCCAGAGGATCTTGTGGTTGAAGATGACCTTCAATAATATCAGTACATGTTGGAGCAGGTGGGGAACGCCAGGCAAGACGAACCTTTCGTTCAGGAGCGGTCACTTCTGGTAGGATGGACATGAAAGGCCGGACGAGCTCGAGAAAGCGAACTGCGGCCAAAAGGTCAGCAGCATCCCTATACTCTCCACTAATGACTCACAGCCGGGCATCGTGAGGATGGAGACAGGTAGCGAGAGAGCAGGCCGAGCCAAAGAGCTAGCTGTGATCAAATGGAGCCAGTAAAGGGGTGGAAAGACGGAAAACACCGGCCGCACGAGAGACGGCTTACGTAAGGTAGAAACAAGGTGCCCCGCTGTTCATCCTGTTTTGACCCTCGAGATATTTTGCATCTCAAGGCTTCTGTGGGCATGCATCACTGCGTGGTGAGCATTCGGGACCTCCCAAATAAGTTCCCTCCCCGATTTCCTAGGGCAAACTTAGGCAGCACACTCTTTCCACCATGTCCGACGACCCGACCGCTACCGCTAGACCTGGAGTCTCCCTGTCCGCTCGCCCCGACTATCGAGCTGGTCAAGCACCGATCAAAGCGGAGTACGTACCACATAACCAGACTAAGACCCCAGAGCGATCCAGAAAGAGCTGATGGAGTCGAAGATACCTGCTCAATCCAACCCCTACCGCGGAATCCAACTCCTCTTCCACCCTTAACGACCGAAATGCCCACCCTTTCGCAGACGACGATGCTGCCGAGGGCCAGACCTCGACCGCCAACCCCGATGTTCGGGATATCAAGCGCCAGAAGCATAACAAGCGGGACAAAGATCGAACTGGGCAGAACAAGGCCCGCTCATTCCCCGTCATGCGAGAAGCGGGCGTGAGGACGTGCCGAGCTTGGGAGCAGACTGGGACGTGCCCTAAGGAAGCATGCAAATTCGCTCATGGTTGGGATGGATACTTCAAGACCAAGCCACCTGATATCCACCACGAGTGCGCTGCGATGATGGGAGAGGTGCCGCCTTATGTGAAAGAGAAGGAGAGAATGGTCGGAGGGGATGACGAGCTGGGAAAGACGGTGGATATGGGGACGGAATGTCCGGTCTTGAGCGACTTGGGGTACTGCCCTTATGGATGGCGATGTAGATTTTTGGGCGGCCATGTGCGCCGGAGCAGTTCTGAGAGTGCGGGAGATGAAGGAGCAACGGAGGGGATAGGGGACTGGGAGCTGCTGGGGAAGCAAGGCGAGTCGAGCGGGAGCTGGAGGAATCGAGAAACCAACTGGTCAAATCTCAACGTCATGTCAAGCCTGAGGGGCAATTCGGTACGTCTCTGTCTTAGGGAGCGAAGGGCTGGCAGCTCATACTAAGGAGTAGTACGAGTATCCGTTCTCGGAGAAGTACCTGTACCATGTCGAGCCACACAAGGCTGTCAAGCTCACGCGCAAGAATATACCGGTCAAGCAGACGAACGGAGCGGTTTCCGAGGAGGACGGCATGAACGGCATGATGTCTGCGGAAGAGGCCGTCATGAGTGCGCCCACCACCAACGGGATGAACGGAAATGTGGATGGCGAGAGCGAAGCGATGGATGTTCCATCGAGACCTGAGGAGAAGAGGCGACTCAACTGGGATGGCGGTCTATACCTCGCCCCGCTGACGACAGTCGGGAATCTGGTTTGTCTGATTCCTCACAATCGTCCGCAGCTGAAGAGTCCGGTGCGTAGCCTTTCCGACGGTTATGCGTGTCGTATGGTGCCACCATCACCTGCTCCGAGATGGCTCTCGCCCAACCGCTCATTTCGGGCCACTCGGCAGAATGGGCCCTGGTGCGCCGGCATGATTCCGAGAAGATGTTTGGCGTGCAACTTGCTGGAGGATATGCGAATCAGATGGTCCCCACGGCTGAAATGGTGAGGAAGGAGATTGGGGATGGAGCGGATTTCGTGGATGTCAACCTTGTAGGTACGGTTTTATTGGATGGGGCGGAAGCTAATGAGTCGGAAGGGGTGCCCGATCGATTTGGTGTTCAATCAGGGTGCTGGCAGCGCCCGTGAGTTCAGCGCAGGGGGATGAGCCGATCAAAGCTGACGAAGACAGTATTGGATTCGCCGGGCCGATTAGGGAAGATCCTTGTGGGGATGAACAGGGCTCTAGGAGACAGTGAGTTTTAACTAATCAATGGCGATCTTAGCTGACGAGTCTAGTCCCTTTGACTGTCAAGTTTGTGCGTTTTTCCCTGCAGAATAAAAACCGGTATTGATGTCAACTCCGCTAGCGTACTGGTGTGGCGAACAGCAAGCGAAATGCGCACAAGCTCATACCTCGCTTCGCAACAGAGTGGGGAGCTAGCGCGATGACCGTGAGCCCTGGTCTCTCTTCGAACCACCATGCTTACGAGCCGGTTTCCCAGCTGCACGGCCGTTCTCGGCAACAGCGATACTCCAAACTCGCTGACTGGGCGTACATCCGGGAATGCGCTGGCGCCCTCCGTTCCTCCTTGTCCGACGCCGGACTACCACCTGTCCCCATCTTTGGGAACGGCGACTGCTTCTCCGCGCAGGGGTATTACGAGGAGAAGGAGGCGAGTGGGGTGGATGGTATCATGGTTGCGAGAGGGGCTTTGATCAAGCCTTGGATATTCACCGAGATTGCTGAGAGGAGAGAGTGGGACATCTCCGCTACCGAGCGGTTAGAGGGCATCCGAAAGGTCAGACACGCCTAATCCTGGTGATGGCTAGAATGACTCCGTGCAGTATGCGGAGTTCGGCCTCTCTCACTGGGGTTCTGACGCTCAAGGCGTCTCCATAACCCGCCGGTTCCTATGCGAAGCCCTCTCGTTCCAACATCGATACATCCCCATCGGTCTACTCGAGACACTCCCACCCAGACTCAACGAACGACCACCAGCGTACCGCGGCCGGAACGAGCTGGAGACGCTGCTACGCAGTCCGTTCTCGGGAGACTGGGTGAAGGTGTCTGAGATGTTTTTGGGGAAGGTGGAGGAGGGGTGGAAGTTCACGCCGAAGCATAAGAGTAATGCTTATGGTGCGGAGGAAGCGCAGGGGTGATGGCAGGGGAAACGTCATGCATGCATGTGCTTACCACCAAACTGAACATCTACCAGCTGGGGTTGCAAGCAGGGTGCAGGCAAATCTCAATGAGCTTAACGTCCTGAACGATCGCCATCCCCCTCTTCCGGATCCACCGAGAACCTTCTCGAGACGGACCCGCGACAAACCACGGCCTTCAATGAATCACAAATCCGATCAATGCCCCTGGCCTCGTAACTCATTCGTGCCCGGACAAGTCATTATCGTGGCATATCCACACCTGCTAGACACGCCAAATGGTGTCAAGCAAAAGAACCCGATCCTCACGAATGCATTCCATAAGAGGTGTCTGGTCTTTCGAGGCTCTCCAGAAGAGATCTGTACTTGTGGTCCTGTAGTCATGTGCGTCATAGTGCGGCATAAGGTTTGTCAAGCTCAGCATGATGATCATAGACCAGGGGGTTGAGATTACCCGACCGACTGATCTGGCGGCTGTTGAGGCGCAGTCTACCATCTTGGACCCGGAGGTCGCACTGTAGGTGTCCCACTTCAGCACATTGTCCATTGTTGCACAGCTCACTCACCTTCTGCTGCGATTGGTGGTTCCCTTGCCAGACTCGACAGTTCTCGCTTGTCGGCCTTGAGTTTTCTCAGGCCACCTTAAGAGCTTGTTCACACGTATCAGCCATTCATGATGTTGAAATGGTGTGCAAGATACGCAGACTGGTCCGAAGCATGTTCCAACGGCCCCAGCGCCTCTCTCAATTCCTCCAAGCTGGTCTGATCCGGGATTGAAGCTTGCTGACTGACGGTGAGAGCCCGTTGGGTATGTTGATACAGGCTATCCCTGAGGCGCGTGATTTCCCGGCGGGTGGCAGCTCGTCCGTCTCGGGAAGTCGAATAGACGGTCCAATTTGCCGAGGATGTTGCGCAGTGCGCGGGTCCACTCAAGCGGGTCGATATCGCTTGGGAGCCTGGCGGTGGCGGTCTCGCTCTCGGTTGCAGCTGGCTCGTCTGTCTGGTCTTCATCTACGCGTCTTAGCGGTTCTTTAGACGGGACGGTCATGAGGATAGGTCGGGTTATTTGGGTCAGCACGTCGGTTCGCGCGATGTTTGTAAGCGGTGCGGATCCAAGTCATCGGGTTGTGTGATTGGATGAGTGGATAGGAAGAGGATTGTCGGATGGTACGTCGGAAGTACGGTGTTCTGAAGAAAGGATGATTTTAGACATCCGACTCGTCTCGCCAGATCGGATCAAGTCGGGCGGTTCGAAGGGTCTCGGCGGGATATTTCGGGCCGGATAATTAGTACATTACGGCCGAGAACGATCGGCTCTTCGGCTGAGAGTTTGGTCACCTTCTGGAATTGGATTCGATGATCTCGGAATTCCATTCCACTCTCTGTGATACTTTAGAAAGATGGAGGCATGGCGACAATACCACGCGTTTGGCGTATCCGAGCAATCTGAACCCGAGCGGCGAAAGGAGGGTGAACCATTTGCACCGGCACGAACAGCGATCTCACCGGCGTCAACCGCTGAGACCCTTCACGAACCCGAACCGAATTCCATCAACGTGAAACTAGAAGAGAAGGTTAATCGCGGAAGAGATGATCCGTCGCCTCCACCCAATCCACTCGAGACCGTCCCACCCCCACTTGGTGGCGAAGAAGCCGGCGCAAATCAGCCTCCACCCTCCCAACCCATTTATGTCTCCTTCCTCCCTTCCGACCCCCAAAATCCCCAGAGTTGGAGCACAGCATACAAATCATGGGTAGTCTTCCTCCTCACCTTCCTCACTCTATCCCTCACTTTCGCTTCCTCCGCCTCCTCGTCGGCTGAAACAGGGGTCATGGAGGACTTCGGGTGTGGGAAGGTCGCGGCGACTGCTACGACGGGAGTCTTCCTCATCGGGATGGGGCTCGGGGCGATGCCAGCTGCTCCTCTCTCCGAATGTACGTCCCGTCATCTCTTGCAATGCCGGGTAGTCCAAGCTGGGTAGTCCAAGCTGGGTAGTCCAAGCTGGGTAGTCCAAGCTGATAAGTGAGATAGTGTATGGTCGACTACCCGTCTACGTTGTCACGATAATCATCGCGACCCTATTCGAGCTGGCCTCCGCCCTCGCTCCCAACATCACCGCCCTAATCATCCTCCGCTTCATCGCCGGCCTCATGTCCTCCGCCCCACTCTCCAATGCCGGTGGTACACTCAACGACATCGGTAACCCCGTCGTCCGTACCGTGGCCTTCCCGCTCTTCGCGACCTGCGGTTTCGTAGGTCCCACACTCGGTCCTATCATCGGCGGGTTCCTGGCTACCAATCCCAGCCTCGGGTGGAGGTGGTGCTACTACCTCGTGGCTATCTGGAACGCCCTCGCTTTTGTCGTGGTGGCGCTGTTCATGCCGGAAACGCTCGCGCCTGCACTGCTCAAATTCAAGGCGATCCGGCTGAGGCGCTTGACCGGGAATATTAGGTGGAGAGCTAAGGTAGAGGACGAGAGTCTGAAGGAGGCGACGGTCCGCGCGCTAAAGAGACCATTCATGATGCTCGCCGTCGAACCCGTCGTCCAATTCTTCACCACCTACCTCACCAGTCAGTCCACCTTCCTCCACACCCGGATCCCACTAACAAGCCCATCCTTAAGTCGTGTATATCGTGCTCTATGGGAGCTTCACAGCCTGGCCCATGATTTTCACCGCCCACGGAATCTCCCAAAAACATATCGGCCTTACCTTCCTCCCCATCACGATCGGCTTCATCCTCCTCCTGGCCGGGACGTACTTCCACTTCCTCCGATATCGACGGCTCTATATCGACGCGCAGGCTGGGAAACAGAGGAGGGGAATTTGGAATGGGAAGGTCGAGCCGGAAGAACGGCTCGTACCGCGTATGGCACCCTTTTCTCACAGTCTCATCGATACATCAGGCTGATGTGAGTAGTCATGGCTGTGAACATACTGTTTCCGGCAGGACTATTCTGGCTCGCCTGGACTTCGCCTGAGAAGTACAATTATTGGATCCCCATGATGAGGTGGGTCTTGATCACGCACCCTTCTTCTCGAGTGCAAGAAAGTCCCAAGCCTGAGCTAGTGATGATTCAGTGGCCTGCCCTTCGGCCTCGGCCTCCTCGCGATCTTCCAGGGGACTATGCAGTACAACATCGACGCGTACGGTCCTTTCGCCTCGTCTGCTGTGAGCCTGCGCGTTCACGACTCTCATCCTCTCGTCTGATTCCGCTTCGTCGTAGCTGGCGGGCTCGACTCTGGTCCGATACGGTGAGTCAAGGATGAATTCTATCACGGTTTTGCTGAGAATCTATTAGGCGTGTCTGGTATCGTCATCTTGGGATTTCCCGCCATGTACGATAATCTAGGGACGCAGTGGGCGACATCGTGCGTGGCATTGTCTCCTTTGGATCGGTATAACTGAGAATTCTCTACAGGCTCTTCGCGTTTCTGGGTCTAGCGCTCACACCGGTACCTTTCGTCTTCTATCACTATGGTGCGTTCGATCCGACTTCTTGAGACTGAGCGATGATGCTGATTTTGCATAGGCCGGAGAGTCAGGACACGGTGTAGATTCACCGTTCGGGATTAAGCGCCACTGCTATAGGCTAGAATGTCCGCATGCATGGTCGTACGAAAGATTGTACCGCAAGATCTTCACCCCAGCTTATGCGGTCCGAGCGGTGGCATCGCCTCCGCTATATACGCCGCTTCTTCCCAAGCCATTCGGCCCCTCGCAGTCGAGCGGAATTCTGTCAATCCTGCGTCTGCCATAGGCCATATGACTTTCCCGGATTGGTCTGCCACAGCCGGATCGTCCCTGGTCCCTCCTTATCAGCGCCAACCCGATGTAAACGCCCGTAGCAGCTCACCATCCTCGGATCCGCTAGCATACACCTCGCCATCTGGGCTATACGAAGCACAAAGCACCGGCCCATGATGCCCTTTGTATACCTCCTTTTCCTGTCCGGAATCAAGGTCGTACACCCTCACCCATGGGTCATTTGCGGATCCCACGACGAATCGATCGCGGAGGAAGGGGTGTAGGGAGGCGGAAGTGGGTGGATGAGGGAGGGGGATGGTCACGGGAGGGTGTTGGCTGGACAAAAGTGTCAGGGTCGAGCCAAACAGATCGCAACGATTCATACGTACCGAAGGATGTCGAGGAAGTGGACATTGGAGCCGGATGTGACGCTCAGCGTCCCGCCTCCATGCACGAGCTCCATCGAGGATACAGGCTCGCCGAGATCAAGCGAGGTTGTCTGCGTAAGGGTGCGTAGGTCCCACCAGCTGGACTGCGTCAGCTACCGGATTGAATGGCTTATCAAGGGATCGCTCACCGGACCAGCCCGTCCTCTGCTGCGCTCACGCCGATGGTCCCGCCCTGCCCCTCGTCCCAGACAAGGCTACGGACTGTCCCATCGCATGAGACGCCATCGGGATTATGCCCTAGGACGAGGGGTTCCGCATCAGGTCGGCCCAAGTCGAAGAGGCGGATCTTCTTCTCGTGTCCGCCCTGCGAAATCAGATCAGCTTAGCTACGAAGTTGGCCTCCTCCCCGTGCGGGAAGAGATTCCGGTTCAAGAACACCTGACCGTCAAGAGGTACTGGGGTTGCGATTGCGGATTCAGCGCGACGGACCGGACTATGTGTTTGTGTTGGAAGGTGTGGAGTGCTTCGCCAGAATTGGTATCCCAGATCTTCCTTCGTGATCGAAAGTCAGCAGGCGAAAGGTCACCGACAACAGGCAACAGGTCAACTGTGACTGTCGAGACTCACGCCGTGAAGTCTGCACTACCTGTGATGGCTCGAGAGGTATCGAGAGAGATTTTGGATGACCAGACAGCACCTTTGTGACCTGAGGAGGGAGCGCCAGTCAGCTGGAAAAAAATCATTTGGAACCCGCGGAAGATTCGAAGGGCATCGGCTGACTCACCTAGGAACGTCCCAATCCAGTCTCCGAGCCAGCTCCGGAGCATAGGGTTGCCGTCCTTGCACGCCGAGATGAGGAGGTAGGTGCCATCGTCGAGGCTGCGGCATCCGACGTCAGCGTCTAGCAGGGAAGTTGTCGATGGAGGTTGACATCAGGGCGTCTATCGCTGCATCACGTCTAGCGGATCTATGGACTTTGGACTGACAGGTTTGAGAATTGAAGATGTGTGACAGGCCGCGTATGCCCCGAACACAAGAGCGGCTGGACTTTGATCGGAGCATTTCCATTCTGTCCGTAGGCGACGGCGATAGTGGGTTCGGGAGTATGCGGGTGAGAAGGAGGGTTGGCGTAGCCGTTCGTGTAGTTGGTCATAGTTGAAGTACGGGTAGACCCTCAAGGCGAATGGGTTTATTGGATAAGAGGCAGAGGCGGTTCGTATCCGATTTGAAGAGGTGATGACGACTTCTCCAGACGAGAGATCGCCTATATTTATCGTATAGTATGCAGCAGGATTCGCTCGGATTGGAAAGCTTCAGATTTGAGCGGTGTTGATTCGTGACAGTCGGGGCGTGAGCGTGAGAAATACAGGTGTATGTGATGTCGGAAGCTAGTGTACAGTGTCGCCAGCGGTAAGCACCAGGTCGGATGGGAAGGGGGCGGGGCGAATTTGAATACTTTCTAAAGGGAGGCTTGGACAGTGACCTGTAGATACGGCGGGAATGACAAGGATGAGAAAGGGGAGAGAAGCGGGATGAGAGGAGACAACGGGAGGCAGAATGAGTCCAGAAGCGATAACGAGTCACGGGAGTATTTACGGGCACCCCACGCCACCAATGCGTCAACAGAACTTATTTCCGTAAGTCCGCCTTTGTCCCCTGTAGGAAGGTCTGTTTCGATTTCGATGGCTCTAGCTTTGTACGCCTTTCTGCCTGTCCACCTCTGCGTCTGCGCCTCGTTCCGCATTTCCGGCAGCTCAAATAACTCGCTCGATCTCTCAAGATGAAGCTCGTTAGGTGGGTCACGCTTCCGGCATGCCCTTCAGACGCTCGGTGCAGCAGTCTCCCAAGCACAGACTATCGGCTGTCGGAGGCTTTTGCCACTTGCAATGGGTATACACCTATTGCAGGCGGTAGGAGCACCCGCAGCCTTACTTGCGACACTCTTCTCAGAGGCTGTAGCGTCAAGCCTGCTTCCTTTTTGCTGATCCACACCTTTCGCAGATTCTTGATGAAGCTCAACAATGAGACGGTCACGATTGAGCTCAAGAACGGGACTGTCGTGCACGGCACCATCACCTGTGAGTATGCATCTCACCGACTGGACAAAACTGATCAAAGCCTATTCACCCTCGTCCTGTCCCGTGTACCCATACTCACCTCGACCATCTCCAACCGACATCTCCCTCTCGAACCCTTTCGCCTTTTATTTAATTTATTCTGCCTGTTTCGCTCGGCAGCCGTTGACCCCCAAATGAATACCCACCTGAAATCCGTCAAACTCACCCTCCGTTCCGCCGCCCCCAATACCCCCCAACTCTCACTCGACAGCATAGCCATCCGAGGCAATAATGTCCGATACTACGTCCTTCCCGATTCGTTGCCGCTGGATACGCTTTTGGTCGACGACACGCCTAGTGCGAAGAAGAGGAAGGAGACAGCTGGACCGCGAGGGGGACGAGGGGGACGAGGTGGACCTAGGGGACGGGGTGGGCCGAGGGGTGGGGGAGGAGGGAGGGGTGCTCCTAGAGGGAGGGGATTCTAGTGGGTTTTAGTAGCGATGAGAGGTTCGAATCCCACCTGGGTCTGGTAGAGGTCGTGATCATCGTCTTTGATCCGTGTACGAATGACAATACTGCATTGCTATCTTCCTTACGTTCTGAAAATAGTCCCTTCTATAAGATCTCAATGGATCTACATCCCTAGTACCCCTTTTTAGGATCGACCACGTTGAACGGCTTATGCCCCTCCCTGACCCGCTTCACGTTCGCGACTAAGAGATCCGCCGCTGCGTTCATATACCCATCAAAGTCGCCGGATGTATGCGGGGTTATAATGACACGGGGGTGGGTGAAGAGCGGATGTCCATCGGGAAGGGGTTCGGGGTCGGTCACGTCTAGTGCTGCGCCATAGAGCCCATCATGGGAGTCGAGGGCCGCCAGAATGTCGTCTGCAGTCAAGCCCCATCGTCAGTTCCGGATCACACAGACCGCGGGAAGACCACACCAGAATGTGCTAGATCTCCACGACCAACATTCACCAATACCGCGCCTTTCTTCATGACCTCTGTTCATGGTATCTAAGCTCTGACGATCTGACGAGACGCTTTTCGACCTGAAAAGCTTACTGAAGTGCTCTGCTTTGAGCAGGAAATGCGTTGCTTGCGTCGATGGCAGACTCGCGACAAGGATGTCGCAGCGGGAGATAAACTTCTTGAACGACTCGTCATCGGTTGTCGCATAGTATGCCGAAGGTATCGAGCCTATCTCGACGACGATCTCAGCTTCCCGTCCTGTTCTGAGCGACATCGCTCACCGTCTGCATCGCCTGTGCCGGGAATGATGTACTGGCCTTTCCGTCAACAATACAGCCGGACACGGGGAACGGAGGCATACCCCATCGTCTTCTCGCTTGGTCCCGCTCGAGTTGGCAGCGATGACGTCGCAATTTAACGCTTTCAACAGGCGAGCCGTCTCTCGGCCAATATGTCCATAGCCCTGGTCTCGCTGTCAGGCTCTCCTCCTCTTGATCAGCCCTAGCAACTCACGAGCATACCCGCCGTCTTTCCGTGCAGCGACGAAGAGTTAGCGTTTAGTCGCTCAGCCTCAGCATGTTTTTCCAGTTCCGCCGTATCTGGCCAGTGTGCGTTCTTCTGTTGCACATCAAATGTCGGTGTCGTTCTGGACAGTAGGATGGGACGCACGCGGCAGAGGAACATCTGGAGCTGGTGATTGCGATATACTTCTGCTTATCAGTCATTTCCAGGAGAAGAGCGATGGGATAGACCGTTGACGATATGCGCGATGATGAATTGGGGTATCGAGAACGAGTGAATTCCTGCCCTGGTATCAGCTCGGTCTGCATTCCGGTCAGTAAATACACTCACCCGAAGCCGACGAGATGGAGATCTGTTTCTTCGCCTTATCAGTTTTCAATACCGGCATCTTCAGCGTATTATTCGCACCCGCTACCATCTCCATCAAGCCCTTCCCCCTTGAAGACAATCAAGACCCACCAGAAGTGATCTGAATCAGCTTAGTCCTCGGGATAGCCTCGATATCGGTAATGTCGCCAGGAATCCCAGTGCCTTGAGTGAACCAAACATCGATATCCGCCAATACATCCTTGGGGATGTTCTTGTCCGGGTGGAAGTGCACGGTCTTGAAATTTGGTTTGATCTCGTCGAGTTTTGAGGAGGAGAGGTTGACGGTGCAGCACAGGGTATCGAGGGTGATTTTGGTCATGGCGACGATGAGGTACCCAGCTTTGGATATACGCAAGGAAGAAAGATAAGTTTTGGGAGAGAGAGTGTGACTTGCCTTATTCCCTTTGTTCAATAGGACATGGGAAGGGAGGTGGGAGATCCCGTCAGAATTTATCTCGGCGATCTGCGAAAATAGATCCGCGATCCGGACCGGGGTCTGCCGGCAGCGCCGTATTCATCGCATAGCGTACTGCAAAAGCATCCTCTCCCCTACTTCTCCCCCATTGCACTCTGCAGCCAGATCAGATCCCGGCCGAGGATTACCCTTGAATTTGCCACGGACCATACAATTACGGAGGATGTTGCAGTGTCGCTCGCCCCCCTCCTTGCCCTTACCGTGGCAGCACAAGCTTGCCATATCAGCCGCAACGATCCCCTTGTTTGCGACATGCTTGTCGATGCGCTCAATCAGAGCTGTCTTGATGGCAACCGGCACCTGGCAATCTTGGGGTTCAACATGTTCGTTTGGGCCGAACTAGAATTGGCACGTCATCCCTTCCCAGCTCGGCTTGAAGCGTATCTGACCAGCCGAATACGGTGAGCTGGGTCAGAGACAGAAGTTCGGTCTCAACATTCAAGCGGATGTCAGCAGTGAAAGTGACTGCCCGAGTCTAAGGTGTCTTTCGCACGCCCGACAGCCACTATGAGACCTCTTGGTGGACAAGCTCGAAAGCAAGCCTTCGGCGATGCATGGTATCCTCGTTTGGTAGATTGATCCTGCATTCCTCGATATTGTCAAGGCGCCCCGCCCGCCTTCAGTCTGGTCGTCCGCAGCGCTCCGAGCGCGACCTTGCCGGTGTATCCTGAGACGAGTGATAGCACCAGGAAGTAAGGCAAGAACTGCAGCGTCAGATCAGCTTAGCCCGACAGCCAGGAGTGACAAGGCGAGAAGGAAGACCCACCTGATAGAGCTTGAGCCCCACCCAGTACGTGAAGATGAGACTCTCCAGGGCTGCAAGGCATCCGAGGAAGAGATAGCTCGAGCTCGGAGCAGCCTTGATCTCGAGAGACGGGTAGACCTTGCCAACCTATGTCAAATAAGTCCCGTCCACACAGCTTGCGAATCCACCTACTAGGAACGCCAAGACCGCCCAAGGGGACAGCGCTAGTCCAGTGCCCAATGCGCTCTTCACGAAACCAACGGTCTTCTCGTCCTCCCGGAAGGTATGGAATATCTCCTGCTCGGGCTGGAACGCCGGTTCGCCAGCGCGAGGAGGGAGGTCGTGGCGTCCGCGAGGGAGAGTCTCAAGGATGGAGGGAGGGAGGGTGAGCTCGCCGAGTGGGTAAGAAAGGGGAGTGTGGTCGGCGAGGGAGGAAAGGAGGAGGGTGAGGTGGAGTGGACCGTGGGTGTGAACAAGGGTTGAAGGGGGTTTGGCCGTGTTCTGTCGAGTCTCCATCGTCAGGATCACCAATCGCGATTTAGTCGATTGCGACTCACCAGCGTATAGCTCGCCCGTCCATTGCTCTTGACAGTGACGGGAAGCGTCACATCATCCCCTCCTTTAGGATCCTCGAACAGCAGATGCGCCTGATGGGGAAACACCCCATCTCCGGAAGTCATATCTACCGTCGTAAAGGTGAGCTTCAGCGTCGAACCATCACTCAGTACAACTGGCGATGGGAGCGGAGTAGGCTCGTTCAGCCTGGAGCGGATTAGTACGGAATGTGAAAGGAGATGGAGGGACTCACGTGAAGGATACATCAGAGACACCGTCTGGAGAAGTGATGGCGAGCTTGCCCTGCTTGATGCCGAGAGCACCAGCGGAGACTGCTGATGCTGCGTAGAGAGCTGTCAGGACAGCGGTCACAAGCATAATGGTATGACGCGCAGAATTGACGTTGATGATCTCCGGTAAAAAGACGGACATGATAAGCAGCAGAGTGACACGTGGGATCAACCACCGCTCCACAAGGTTTCCACGTGGCAGCAAGTTCAGCTACATTGTCACACAGACACTTAGCCGCGATTTTCTGCTAACACGATAGGCAAAGTGACAAGCGAGAAGGCGATGCGCGAATAACGATGGCAGATTCATGTTGAAAACGATGAGCTCTCCGCGAAGTCGCCGGACACAGATCTGATTATGCCGACACCGGTTCATTCTTCTCCCGTCCGATTCAATAGTCTCCGCTCCAATCAATCCATCTCCGATGGATACCCCCTGGCCCTGCCTTTTCCTTTGCGATCGTGAGTCGGGGACTGACCCAGAAGTTCTTGCACCAGTGGCTCTAAAAATTGGCGGAAGGACTCGCAGGCTAACATCCCATCCATGACGATCTTGCGGGCGGACTTTCCGTACGGAGAAGCATTCCGCGAATGTCGCCTTGGTAACTCACAGGTCGACCATCTCGGCTTGAAGAAAGTCTCTGTCTACCGTATTCGTAGCTTTCTTGGTATCCTCGTGATACTGTTTGTTGCTGCCCGTGAGGTCGACCACTTTACCGGCCGCAGTGCACGGCAATTCTCGTAAACCATAGAGAGCGGCAAAATGCGTCGAGAAATGCATTCGCATCTTAGGTGTCAATGCTCTTACCATTGTTGCTGTTTGATATTGCCGCCCTGAGTCTCATATCAAACGGATGAGGATTTGACGATGCGCACCGGAAGATGTAGCAAGGAACACAGGTCCCCATCATTCTCAGCATTCCTCAATATGGTTGCGCCGCCAAGTGTCCCGTCAACGCCATTGCCTGTCTGGGTACGCCAGTCTCGAGCTTTACGCCATGAAGCTTCCAGATTGCGGACCTATACGCTGTTATAGACGGCGAGTTAATGGAGGGGATGTGTCATGTCGGGGACTTGACTCCTATATAGTTGGAGGCATATCCCGGGATCGGGACTTCCTATTGATGCTTTTTAGCTTTGCGGTCAGTGTGACCAACTACGCCTTTCCGTACATGACAGGTCGGAAATCCCTCAACCTTTGCCACCCGTTCTATTTATGCCCCAATATCTCCAGTGACAAGTCAGAGACACTCCGTGTTCCAGTCTTCTAGTCTGTGGTTACCCCCCTGATCCGATCCGTCATCCGTGACAGGATCCGTGACAATGCTGATGTGACGCGTCTAGGTGGCATGCTTGACAAGCTATGAGCTGAGGCGCAGATGGTGGTTTGCTAGACGTCTGTTTGGAACGCAACTTGATTTCGTCTTACAAGTCGCGACTTGATAGAAAAGAACTGCCCCAACGAAGTGCTCGAGACTTTATAATATCGCTCATAATGAAGTGGCTCCCTAATTTTTTTGGCGATTTCATCACCAAGCAGGCGGAGATTTGTTCGAGGCGTGCAAATTCCACAGCTCGCTCCTCGTTGCAAGGGATGCTGGAGGGGGAAAGGGGTCGGGTGGAGTTTGAAAATTTGTTGAGGCGGTTGAAACGTCCGGATAGATCGCATTGCGGTTTTCTATGCGTTGAATCGGAGAAAAGAATCATCGTATACCGCACAATATTCAGCATGGTCGGATCGAGAGTGCACGAGGCAACAATATTTGTCTCGCGGAACAAAGCAAAGACATCTAAGGGGCAACTCAACTTGTTTTTGTAGCTACTGCTTAAATAAGTATGTCTTCCCGGCTCGTATAACGGCTAGTATGCAACCTTGTCATTCCAAAATGATTGGTTACGGTTGAGATCAGAGTTCGACTCTCTGGTCGGGAGAATATTTTTTGGCTTTCCGCAAACTACCTCATCCTCATCCGGCTGGCTTGCGATGCTATTCCTCCCCTGACTTCCAGGGCATGTTTTTGATACTCAAGTAGGCAGCAGCGCTCCGAAATACAATCTGCCAACGTACAGCCGACTTGCATGTACTGAGAGTAGTAGTTATGCACAAAAGCCTATTCCCTATTATCACCAAAAATGTCAGTCGTCAGATCGTCCAATGTCAGCCACCAGCTGACATCGGACTGAACACGTTTATCAAGCGCAGAGCACGACTAGCAGCTATCTTCATGACTACTGACAGACTTAGCAGCGAAGATCAGTCCAGTACAAGACTCTCCTGATACGATGACTTATGTTGATTGTATGTGCGTTGTACCACCTTCAGCACATAATGGATTACACGACGAATCTTCGGATGACCTCCCAGTTCTGTGACAACTCTGGACCTAGGAATTGACCACCATCGTCAATCGTACCCGGACGAGATTCTATCCTGTAGATGAAAGAAAACCCTGTGTTATATTCAGGATGAGATGGTATTAACAATAATTGAAGTCGGATTGCTGAGCGGTTTCATTGCATCCATTCCTGTTCGTAACGGCTAGTAGGCTGGCTTATCAAGCGGAGCCAAAACCTATCCCATTGTGTAGCGGCAGCATGTCTCGTACACTGCAGTGCTTTCGAGATCGAAACGGACGCAGAAATGAGCTGTCATTTTGAGTTTGAAAGGTATAGGGTATGTCGACGTTGAGGAGTCCGAATCGTTTCAGACAGAATGCACTTGGTGCATGACGCTGAAGAGCCTGAATTCCTGAAGTTGCGCCGCAGGGGCCAGTGGATATCTTTGTGCATACTTCGATGAATTCTTAGGTCCTATACCAATTGAACGCTCAAAATCGCTGAGGTAAAACCCTCCACTCCGAGCTCACCAAGATCCTCTTTCTTCCAATCAGCATCCACATCCTTCGCCCTTCCGCACCGCGAGTCCCTCGATGCAGACCACCAAACGTCTCCTCGGTGCCTCTCGACTCCCTCTCACCACCAAGCGAGGCAACAAAGACTACTACAAGGGTTTGTCGCCGCTTTCACTAGCGGAACCCTCAATCCCCTTTCTCGAAGTCTCCTTTCCGAACCATACTCGCAATCCTGTACCATACCCGCTGAGTCGAGAGCTGACCCGAAGTCCAGGTACTCGGCAGGCCTTCGTCCCCGGTGAATCACGACGTACCGGTCCTCCCGGGAAACACGTTTTGAGAGGGCAGGCGAAATACCGGATCCTCGACGAGCAAGTTCGGTATTTCGTCTCGCCCGGACCAGAGACATTACGAAATACTGAGGTATGCCCTCTCCAATCCCTCAACTCACCTATCCCTTCCCCATTTCTTCCCCCCTCGTCCTCTCTCTCCTCCCTCCCCTACCCCCTCTCTTCTACCTCGCCCAGATGAAGCTAACGCTTATCCAGCTACGACCCTACGTCTTTGCGCCCGACGACCCCACCCCTCTCGACCGGCACCGACGTTCCGAAGCCCGCCAAGCAGCCCTCGAAGCCGGTGAACCTGATCCAGATCCCCAACTGGTGAAATTCCCAGCGTTCTACCCTCGAGCGAAGGATTATGCGGCGGGTCCGAATGGGGGACAGGCGTTTGCCAAATGGTATAGGGGATTGAGGGAGGAGGAGCGGCAGGCGATGATCATGGAGACGAGGAGGAGGTGGTGGGAGGGGATGGTCAGGCGGTTTGGGAGGGCGAGCCATGCGGAAGAGGTGGAGGGATCGGAGGGGGATGGGTCGCAGCAGGCAGGCCCGTCGGATGGTTCGGAGAAGCCGGGGGGATTATAGCGTGCACGCCGCTTGAGTCCTGCCCGCTCATGGGAGGCAGAATGCGCCAGCACGTAAGTAGCGAGGTAAGCGCGACTTCAGCACGGATAGCATCGCAGCGTTTCGTCATTATGCATTTCCACTTTCAACATATAAATTCTGGTAATCTAGCTTGTCGATGCACCCACAGCCTGGTTCTCGTCAGCCTCGATCGGACCATCACTCGAGTGCAGTGACTCACCAGTCTCTTGAGATGCTCCATGAACACCTGCAAGCTCACATCGTCGGTAAAGATCGCCTGTCCCGCCGAGGGATTCGCCCCATACCCGCCGCCCGACATATGCGTAGTGGACGGGTTCAGCTTGCTGAGCAAAAACCTCGCCTGTGATCCACCCTGATCGGTCACCACATAACGCGGGATCGGGTTCCGGTCTTCTAGTAGTTCCTGCGCATCGCCGATCGGGGATTCCAAGAGCTCTTTGAAGTTCTCGTATCCTTCTTGGTCCTGGTAGTTTGCTTTGCGCCATTGAGCGATGGTCTCGCCGTGGAAGATTAGGATGTGGAAAAACGTGTCAAGGAGGAGAATGACGTCGGGTCGGATGGAGACGGAGTCGAGCAAAACGGGGTGAGGCTCGACGTCGAAGGTGTACGACATGAGGGTAGGTTGGATCATGATGAGGGAGTTGTTGACGTCGGCATCGTTGAGCACATGTCTTAGACATCAGCGCGGCCGAAGAAGAGGACGAGTGCCTCACCGGTAGAAGGCGGTCTCGTCTGGCGAGTTATTGAACACCTGTAGGAACTGGCTTCGACGGAGATGGAACATGAATTGTGGATAGATTGAGAAATTCGGGCTGAGCTGGAAGCTTGTCGGATCCTCCTTCCTGTACTCCGCGAATTTTTGGCACAACCGGATGAGCATCCGATCCAACCACCGCAATACATCCGGGCTATCGTCGATCTCCGCCTTGAACACCGCGATACGCGCCATGAGTACCGCGGCTGCCTCCTGATCGAAAGATTGCGCGATAGATGGGTGTCCACCTTCGTGGAATGTTCGAGCGATCGTGGTTACGCGAAGGCGGAATTGGCCGGAGGCATGCTGATAGTGTGTGACGAATTGAATGAGACCTGACTGATTCGACTGAAGAGGTTGGCCAGCGGGAGTGACAATTTCGAAGTAGGTCGCGAGGGATGTTTTGGGAGTCAAAGAGCAGACCTTCCATGCCGATGTTTGACCGATTCCGATCTCCGTCTCGCCGACACAGGGTGATTTCTTGTTAGCCGAGATGACATGGCCAATGACGCCGGAGATCTTGAGCTCTTTCGTTGTCTTCGATGACGCTTTCAGTTTCGTTTCGCCTGATGCCGGATGCACCAAAACTCACCAGCACCTCGAATGTCCCGTTGAAGCCCATCTTCAAATACCCCTGATCGTCCTTCCCCAACGTCCGAAGGAAGCTCTGTTTGAAGATGGCAGTCATGAAGGAATCCGAGATGACCATGACACCATTCGTCGCGTTGGTAAGCGACTTCATCTCGAGCAATCCGACCTGGTCGAGGCATCCGGCGTAGATGTCGATGGCATGGCCATTCGCTGACGCTCGCTTCGATAGGCCCTCATAGTACTGGCAGGGGTCAGCGCTCGACAAGGACATGAAGTGCAATCGAGGAAAGCGCTTAATTCACCTTGGTGGCCCGCTTGAAGTGCTTGACCGAGTCCCGGTCGATGTCATGGTGCGACCTGATCGGCTCCCGAAGCTCCGAGCTGACCACCATTCCCGGACCATCCGTAGCAGGACCGCCGGAGAAGAGCATGATCCTCCCTCCGGTACCAGGAAAGGCGGACTGATGATATCAGCACATGAGATCTGCTCAAGCTCGATTGACCTCACCTCGAGTAGCGACACCGCGACGCCCAATGCCACACCCGTGCACCTGAACGGCCTCTTGTCCGTCTCCACCGGCCACGGATCCCTCTGCAGTCCCTCGAGGATATTGGTAAGCTGGAACTCACACGCCTGCACCGGCATGAGGAATTTGCTGGCGGCTGGAGCGGGCATAGGCTGGCCGGGACGGAGGGGTTGCATAAGGCGGGATGAAGGGTTGAGGCCGAGCATGTCGGCGATCTGCTTGGATTGGTAGTCTTTCGATCCACGGAAGACGTATGACTTGGGGCATTCGGCGAAGGCGAGCTCATGGACCATCGCCTACAGGCATCAGGAGGAGTTGCGAGTAGTAGCTTAGTGACTTACCATTGTGCCATAGGTGATGAGTCCGACCAGCGCGTTCGGCGGGATCAAGCTCAGACTGACCACCAGGGTCTCGCGCAGGGCCTTCAGCTCGTCCTCGTCCACGCACAAGTCCACGACGTAGAGGAAGATCGGCGGGATCTGTGCCGGGCGAGAGAGGGTGTACTCGATAGTGGTGTACTTGGGGAGGAGCTCGGCGGGGAGGTTGGTCTGAGAGATGTCCTTGTAGTGCGGGGGAAAGGGGTTACGTTGAAGACAGAAGGGGCAGATCCACATTTTCCCGCGGACATCGATTTGGCTGAATCCTCATCAACCCTGACCAACAGGAAAGCAGAAGGGAGACAGGAAAGAGGAACGAGACTCACCAGTACGGGTTAAGAATCGCCTTGCATGAAGCTTTGCATGACACCGGTTCGTAAAGGACTGGCGGGAGGTCGTCTCGCTCCTTCAGAGGGGTGTAGAGCGCCGAGATGGGGACGACGGTACGTGTCGCCTCGATCCGGCTTGATGGCCATGCATTCCAGGAGAATCGAACACCTAGTCTGCCTAAGCATCTCTCATGTGACGTTCGTAAGCAAGTGAAACCTACCATCTCGGTCCTCCACATCCTCGAAGTTCGAGCCGTTCATGATGTTTGGCTCGTAGACTTAATGAGCGAGGTGGAAGGCATACAAAAGTGCGAACGGTGGTTAGGCTGACGTAACTAGGTCTGGCAGCAGGGCGAGTGCCAGACGCGGAGTTCCGAGGGATAACTCCGAAAAATCAGGCCACGATCCAGACGGGGACCTGCTTTCGGAAGATATACAGAGAGATGAACTCCATGTCGACGCTGCGGGAGACCACCAAGGGCACATGAGTGTAGCTGATATATGACTTTTTCCACCCATGAATATCGGGAATCAATTACCACTGCTCTACGATTTCCCTTCCAATGTCACCACGATATCTTTCGCTTGGACCTTGTCGTCTCGAACATATCGTTCTGAAAGCATTTCACCCCGTGGACGGGTCTGAACACCACCTTGAAAATCCACGTCGTCCTCATTTCATCGCTGGAATGGGCCTCAGGGATATGCTCCGGATGACCAGGGCGTTGTGGATCGCGGCAACGTTTCGCCACGCACACGCTACAGATTCGTGTTATGAGACGTCTCCCGGCCTTGAAGCGGGGGCCGAAGCGATACATAGAAACGACAAGAGCTTATGCCGCCGTTCCCTACAGCTTCTACTCACGCTCCCGCACTCTTCATTTCTCGATAATCTCCCCCTCAGATTCTCCAGTTCTCAACCCGGATTTCTTCGATAGAGCCAAAACGACTGTTCGTGAAAAGTGTTGGACTGCACGCGTTGATGCGACTATAGCGCAGCTGCCGGTCAATCGGCGGGAGTAAGCCTGCTGTCTCTGTGCATAGAGGAAGAAGAGGATCTCGCTGATTCTTGCCGATCGGACAGGCGTCTACCGTCAAGTGAGTCGTCTTGCGATTCAGGTGGCTCAAGTCCACTTCTGACTGTAGTGTTCAGAGACAACGTCACCGGCCGCGCGGTAAAAGAGCCTGCCAGGGTTGACCCAATCGCTATGCACACGGAGGTATGGGCGTCACGTACGCCATGGACCAGGCTGATCCTTGTATGAAGAATCCGAAACCTCCGACCCTGAGCATTCTAAGTGAGTACACGTGTCGACTTTAAGCTAAGCGGTAAGGATGAGCAGCAACCCGTCGAGCCACAAGTCGAGGCTTTCATCCGGATTCCCACTTGACCCGAATCACGGGTATTCTGCAGACGGTGAAGAACATCAATGGTGACAGCAGGGATCGCTGTAGAGCGGAGAGTCTCGTCATTCGAGACAGTGAAACGACTCTTGCAATCTACGCATGGTCGTGTGAAAGTCAAGATAAGTCTCGCCGCGAGAAACAAGATACTGCCACGCTGCAAGTTCTTGACGAAAATGATGCGATGGGTCATTCTTTGGAATTCCGATCAATGATGATATAGTCATATGCAAACAGGGCTCGATACGGCTTGTCGAAGGATGGGCGACGACGCCATCAAGTACACTCGCATGCCCGCAGACCTAAGGAGAGGATTATGCGTTTGCGACCGGGGGACCCTGACGTTGTAGACGTACCGGTGAGTCATATTGAATATCAGACTCACACGTAGTTTGACAAGCTGTCTCAAGGGTCAAGATTCACGCCACTGCAGGTCCGCCAGCTACTGTCCGGGGATAAACGTCACGTCATCGATGGCGCCCGTGCGCTCGCTCTTCGCCTAGCATCCGCAGCCTCCCAGAACTCCGCGAGGATCCAATCATCGCGGCGAACCTCGTCTCGGTCTTGGCCAAAGAGATTCGGCGGTACTGTGAAGCTGCTAAACTCGCCGACGCGGCTGGGAAGATTTATCTGCTGCAGCAGGATAAACTACTTTCAGTCTCATATCAAGCGCTCGCTGAATTGCCGGTCCAGGTTTGAAAGCCATCGCCGATTGAGGGACGTCAAGGAGGCCTGCGCCGATCTCGTCACGCGAATGGAAGAGCACATCAATATGGTTGCTGAGTTCCTCGCCTCACTGTGCCGCACCCTGCTTCACCGATCGCCTATACCTGCGACGCCACAGCCTCGCGGTCGACGAGATACCCCATTTCCTAACCACATGCTCTCTTCCGGAGCATATAGCTTAAAATATGTCACATATCCGTGTGAACACCGGTCATTACGTTCCGGCTCCAGTAGACCTTCATGCTTGACGTCGAGGTGAACGGGATCAATTGGCAGCTCTGACATGTTCCGCATGAAGCAGAATGCGCTGCACGACGTGAAAATGACATTCAGTCAAGGGAGCCAAAGTTGCTGGAGTCCTACTTTCCCGACACATTCCGTAGCATCCCGACGACTGTCCGTCGAGATCCGATCTCTATCTTCGGCCGACTGCACTCGGCCGAGGGTGACAGAGACCAAAAATCCCGAGAGGACATCATTTGCTGTATTTCCGGCCTGAGACGCCGTTGGATGAGCTCGGGCGGGATGGCTCCTCCACTGTCAGTCATCTCCTTTCCCTGGAGTCCAGCTGATGGAGATAGGAATACAATGCCCCACCCCCGTTCTTGAGACGGATGTGGGGGGGCGGGAGTGTCATCTGGAACGACAAAACCCCGCCTCTTGAGAGTCGGGGATACGGTGACGCAGGCTGCGAGCGTAGCTAAGGCGGAGTACAAGAAGGGGAAGGTTTTCGTGCACCAGCAGCGGGATCTCTACACGGCTCAACAGGGAGAGACGATGGTGGACGATGGATGGGCGGTGAGGGAGATCCGTACACATGTGTTTAGGCCGGATGAGGTGCTCAGCGGTGCTCGAGCGGAACGTGAGTCACTCCATAATTATCCCACTAACCAAATGGCCCCTCCCACAGTCTCGACTCCGCAAGAAACAAGCCCGGCTGTGGTCCCCGATATCAGCTTCACCTACCTTCTCACCTCCCCCTTGCTATTCAGGTACTCGGCCCCGACCTTCAACGCCCACAAAGTCCACTACGATCGCCTTTGGACACGGACCATCAAGGGGCATCCGGACTTACTCGTCCACGGGCCACTTTCCGCCACACTGCTCATCGAGCTTGCGGGGCAGTCTGATGGAGAGCTGAGCAAATTCGAGTACGCGCTGTGAAGCCGATATATGTGGATCGGGAGGTGAGGTGTTGTGGTCGATGGGTCGAGGCGGAGGGAGGGCAGGGGAAGGGGAGGAAATTGAAGTTGTGAGCGGAGCAGGAGGGGAGTGTAGGGATGCGAGCGAGCGCTTGGATTCTGTAGCTACACTGTCAGGAAAGACAGCATATTGAGATGAATGTATTCCATTGTAAATTTTGGCCACGCTCGAATGGGCGAGGACCCCAGTGCTCGGGGGGAAGACCGGAGATTAGATAGCAAAGGAGTAACTGAAGTCGATCATCCACACTCTTTACCATATATCCTTCATCGACCTGATTTCGACTATAACATAGGTGGTGACCACGACATACTCAAAAGCTGGGGATGCAACCCACCAGTCTGCTTTCATCCGTTCGCATGCAGCGCCTTGTCGCCTTCCATCATGTCAGACAGTCCACCCGCGCCCTCTCCAACTCCGGAAAACCCCTCATCCCCCGCCGTGCCATGCTCTACGGTACCTTTCCTTGCGTATCCCTCATCAACCCTTCTCCCAGCATCTCACCCTCACCTTGCGTGTCATGTCCAGAGCTAAGGTGTCATCCACAGTCCCCGGCTCGAACCCGCGCATGCTCGAGAAATCCCTAACCTCCCCCGCTGACTCCATCGCATACGACCTCGAAGACAGCGTCTCCTCCGGCAAGAAACGTGAAGCGCGGAAAGCGGTTTCCGAGTTCCTCGACGTGGGTCCTCCCCATTTTGTCACCTCCCTCCTCCCTCTTCCAGTCTCATCTTGCCTCGATTGCTGATGAGAGCTGCAGGGCGAGGCGAGAGCGAAGGGTGAAGTGATGGTACGCATCAACGCCGTTGGAACAGGCTACGAAGAATCCGACCTCGACTCTGTCGTCGGTCCTTCCCTTTCTTACCTCCTCACGCTGATGTGAATCTAGCTGAGAACGAGACATATATCCGCAATAGCATTACCCAAAACCGACTCGCCCGATCATGTCTACTATGTCGTTTCGCGTATACAGAGACTGTGTCCCCCGGAGAAACAGATAGGGAAAGGCGCGATCCGGATCATCGCGATGATCGAGTCTGCTCGGGCGATGGTGCGGATCGAGGAGATTGCTCGTGCTGGAGAAGGACATTTGGACGCTTTGTTGGTGAGATCCCACTGTTGCAGGGTGGAATGAGCTGATGGAATAGTTTGCTGCTGAGGATTGTGAGTTGCTCTTCGTGGAGTTTAGGCGATATCGAGCTGATGAGGGAGATTGCGCGGATGTGGGGTTGATCAGGTCGGAGGGGAGGGGGGAGTTGCTGTATCCACGGTCGAAGGTGGTCACCACCGCCAAGGCTTTCGGGCTACAGGTTATCGATATCGTACACCTCGTTTCGCAATCGAGGAAACGGGTGGAGCTGATGGACGGAACAGGTCTGCGTGAATTACAAGGATGATGTTGCCTTGCGGGAGGAGTCAGAAGAAGGTAGACGCCTCGGCTTCGACGGGAAGGTCGGCGCGCATCATGAAGAATAAACAAGGCGTTGACGAGACGCAGCAAGCGATACATCCCAACCAAATTGACATCATCCATTCCGCATACTCTCCAGCTCAGAAAGGTTCGTCTTACTTCAAGGTGGCATGACGGTACTGATTTCGGTAGAGATTGACCGCGCCTCACGTATCAAGATCGCATTTGAGACGCACGGCGCGGCGGGCAAAGGCGCGTTCGAACTGGATGGGCAGATGGTCGACGCGCCAGTGTACAAGCAGGTGAGGCGGCAATCATGTCTGAGGTCAGGCTGATATGGTGGTTTGGCTAGGCGATGAAGGTCTTAGCAAAAGGTCGAGCTGCGGGGATGCATGCGGGGGGATGAAGGGAGTAGAACGTTGCATTATCGACGATTCTACGAGCTTCACTACTGTCAGTCCTGATCGAGGCTATCACTCGATATGAAGTGGCAACCCTCTGCGCTCTCGGACTCACATCGAGCATGAGCCATGGGCAGCAGTCACTGAGTAGCTACGAGGTCACTCAGAAGGGGCATGGCCACTTCCTCACTCCCATCTTTCCTCGACGCAGCTTGAGAATCCTCCCGGGTCTGCCACTGCGATGATCAGCTCGTGTCCGAATCCCACTGAGAACACTGGCCAAAGCATAGATCCCCGCGAGAATGATGTTCATCATCCCGATATATGCTGGGATACTTGCGAGTCGCGATACACCAGCCATTGATTGATCGTCGCGAAGACGACCTGCCATTGTCATAAGCCGCTAAACCCGTCGGTCTATACTCCACCAAGAGCGTGACTCAAGGCCGAGTACCCGATCATGGTGAACTGAGCGCCTGTCATCCTGCTCAACGCGCTAGCCAGAGTGAACTGCACGGCTGTTCCCCATGGCTGTATTGATATCGCATGGCTTTGATGCGAGGCATGAGGAATGCTCACGATAAGGCCGGCGGCGAATAGCCACCCCACCCGAGTTCTAGGTCCGACGGGTGCGATTTGGGTGACGAGCATCTCACTGTAAAGCCCATCAGCCTCGTCATTCCCCCCAGCGACCAATGGTCTCTTCAAAATGGGAAGACGTACGCGGATGATACCATGGATGATGAGAAGGCGTACGTCGCGAGGATCTGGGTTGGGACGGCTCGATCTTTGATTTTCCTGAAAAAGAAGACTGAAGTCCTCAGCTTGATTTGAGGCAAGCAATCACCATCGAGCGACCCCATCAGAAGGGTGCATATGCCGAGTGCAAATCCCGTGAGCCGGAGGCCGACGGAATTGGGTAAATTATCCACCCCGTGGAGGATTGTTCCGCCAAACAGCTGAGGGTAGGCTATGAGGATCACTCCGGCTATCGAAACGACTGCTCATCATCAGCTCCATGCGCACCGGATAGTAGGGAGAGGTACCACAAGCTCCTGCTTGGACCGCGGTGAACCTTTCTCCAAGGAAAACAAAGCAGAGGAACGCGCTCGGGAACGGACGCAGACTGAATACGGTGATGCTTTCTGAGATCGTTATGTACTTGAACCCCTCGCATGCGATACGTAGGTTGATGGCCGCGAGAAGACCACGTAGCCAGAGAAGGTGTCGGATCTCTAGGGAACCCCAAGGGGCGTAGGGCGTCTTAGTGAAGAGGAGATACGCTACGCAGAAGGGAAAAGTTCCACCCTGACGAGTCAACCGAGAGGCAGACCGGGTCAGAGGTGACGTACCATACGGATCAGGATATGCTCGGGGACGGGTAGGTTCTCAATGTTCGTCAGGTATTGGAGGGTGGCATCCATGGTGCTCATGAGAGCGTAGGAGGTCAGGGCCAGGATCACGGCGAGGACTTTAGAGAGCTCCATCCTTGTCGGGTTAGCGAGCCGTGAGAAGTTCTTCGACGCTTATCCGATAGCGTGAGTAGAATGTGTACAATCCGATTGAAAGGTATATCCATATTGATCGGAGGAAGAGGGATATACACCCTTGATTGGCGGGGAGAGATCGTCGGTGATCTGCACTCCCCTTTTCAGCGTCATCAGAACTGACACAGCACGAGCTTCAAGGTCATCCCGTGGGTGGCTTGACGGAATGGATGATGGGTGCTTCTTCATTGCGGAAAACAAAGGGGGAAAGGAAACAGAGAAGAAGCAAGACCACTCTGATCCGATTATTCATTTCACAATCGTTCCCCGCATCATTATTACACCCCTGATCTTTTTACCCATGTCCCACGCGTCTTCCTCCTCCGATCGCTCTCGTCCCACACCCGACCGCACCCTCCGTCAACCCCACCGACTAAACGTCTCCGACCGCGATGCTCCCTCCATATCCAACAATACCGACATCCACGACCTCCGTGCGTCCTACACCCGGAAAGCGGAGCTACAGCGGATCGCCGAGAGATGGGCAGACCGAATGATGGAGGATACTCTCGACCGGCAGACGTTCAAGCGAGCCGTCCGTCATACCTGCATTATTCATCCTGAGAAAAGCTGATGGGACTAGGTAGACCGGTCATATCTCCGCTCAACAATACCGCGAAGTCCTACATGAACGCCATCTCAACTCCCTATGCTCCTACCCACTCTGCTCGAGCACACCGGCAAGAGTGTATTCTGCGAGCAGGAGATTGGTGATCTCGTCGACGAAACGGACGATCAGGGAAAAGGAGGGGAATGAGGAGGATGGGTTCTGTTCGAAGCGGTGTATGACGAGGAGTGGGTGGGTGGAGAAGGCGTTGGGGGAGGAGGCGGTGTGGTTGAGGGGTGAGAAGGGGGAGCTGGAGCTGTTGGAGGAGATAGAGGAGAGGAGGGCGTCGGGATCTGCGCTTGACCGACGAGCAGTACGCGAGGATTCACCAATCACCGAACCGACTGCACTTCAGGTAGAGGCTAGAAGACCGACACCGATATCGACGTCCGAGACGGCCGCTGGTACACTTCCGTTTTCTTCCAGACCTGCTTCATCGGTGTCTACGCAGCCCCCCAAGCAAGTCTCAGACGCAATGGACAATCTCATAATCCACGAGCGGGACACACCTTCGACCGTACCAGATCCGCCCTCTGTCAGCACTCCTTCCATGACCACACAACTTGCTGCAAAGCTACCCTCTCCTCTACCAGCCACTACCAGACGAGATGTACCATCCCAAGTCTACTCCGCTTTCGGAGTCCCCGACCCGACCCGACCCGCCCCATCCTCCCTACTCGCCCCAACCTCCCTCACCACCACCCTCCTCTCCGCTTCCCGCCAGATGGGTCCGATCCCGCAATTGTCTCCTGATTCCGACGACGAAGGCGACGCCGAGCGGCGAAGAGGATGGGAGAAGGCGATGGGATGGGGCGAGGTTGATGAGGAGAGGAGGGCACTATTTGACGAGGCGATGTTGGTTAGGGAGATCATGCAGGATGAAGAAGTGGACGGAGGAGGCTATCGTTGAGAGGCATCATGCGATGAAACTTATCACTTGTGCCATTCGAGCCTGACGATGAGACGTAAACTCGCATACAGGTAGTTCCAGGCGGCATGTACGAGCGGACATCGCCGACAATCAGCGATACGCAATGTAATGACAACATGACGCTCAAGATTTGCGAGCATGCAGGATGCTGTGATGATCACTTACGTGAATCTGTCCTTGAGATGTCTCATCCCAACTTTTCCTCCGTGAAGCCATGAGCGATCCTTCGACTTGGCAAGCCAAAGCGGCGGCCATCAAGGCCGAGCTAGCAGCTAAATTTCCCAAGGAATGGACCACACCCGACTCGCTCCTACCTTTACCTCTTGACATCTCCCACATCGTCGAGCAGAGCAAGCTCCTCGACCGTACCGAGCTAGAAATCATCGCCCTCGATGCTACCGGGATACGAGATGACATCGCCTCACGCAAGTTCACTTCCGGGGTAGTGACCACGGCGTTCGCGAAAGCCGCTGCTGTGGTGCATCAGGCTACGAACTGCCTCGTCGACTTCTTCCCGGAGGAGGCGATGGAGAGGGCACGGTGGCTGGATGGGGAGATGGAGAGGACGGGGAAGCCGGTGGGACCATTACATGGGGTACCGGTGTCTGTCAAGGGTAAGTCTCCCCATCTTGGGTCCAGGCCGGGTAGGGGAGCTGATTGAGGACAGGTCAAATCGGGCTGATGGGGAGAGTCGGGACGACAAGTTTCGTCGCTCGTACGGGGATCCTCGAAACGGACGCCACTTTTCCGATGGAGGAGCGAGGATTCGACAAGCAGCTGCAGACAGCGGAGAACCACTATTGCCCTTGACAGAGTGGATCATGAGTCAACACTCCAGAGAAAGAACAGCGGAGGAGATTATGAACGTAAGCTCGCATACTTCCCGGATACCATAGCTGAGTGAGATCTCAGCTCAACGTCAAACGCGAGATCTTCCGCGACGAGTATCTCGAACATTTCAATTCACAAAACGTCGATGTCATTCTCTGCCCTCCCGCCCCTGGTCCAGCCCCAGTTCTCGGGACGTCGAAATACTGGACCTACACGGCTTTGTTCAATCTCTTGGACTATCCCGGTGCGGTCTTTCCCTCAGGCCTATTTGTGGAGAGGTCCGATGCGCCTGACCGGGAATATGCATTCTCGGGAGAGAGTGAAAGGGAAATATGGAAAGCCTGTGAGTGATCCTACGTGCTCGATCGACCTCTTGCTGAGTGGGAATTAGACGATTCTCCAGAGACCTTCATCGGTGCACCGCTGTTCAGCTCGTCGGGCGGAGGTATGAGGACGAGAAGGTCATGGCGGCACTCGAGCTGATATCGGGGATCGTGCATTCTTGATTCACCATCTGCTGCCTGATGTGAGCCATAGAGCAGAGAAGACTTGCAGATTAGTTTCGCCTAGATGTCACGCCTGGTCTGGGGCCTAGCTCGAGCATCTCCGTCATCTCGCATATCCACGTAGCTATTCTGTATCTTGATAAAGCATGGTATTGCCGCGAGGGTTCCTGAGCGTCGATCACTTCCGGCGGGTGGCTTGCAGATCAATGCCGAGCAGATCTGACGTGTTTGCCATAAATTTCGTCGATCTCTACGCGTCCGGATGGCGGTATGTGGGGTATGTCGCTCATCTGCCTTGCGTAAAAATCTCGGACGGCGCTCTCGTTATTGACATAGCCAACTTTTCTCGTCTCATCGATCTTGTCCTTTGTTTGAGCAAAAGACGGACCCAACAATCATCACTCCCACATTTCGAGTCATGAGCAACATCATCCTTGGCGCAGTGCACAGTAGCCCCTCAACAACATCCACAAAATCCTCCATGTCCTCCCCTAGAGCATCCGACCCCTCCTCGCCTCCTTCCTCAGCCCAGACAAGCCTTCCCGACGTTGGCGATGGGAAGCTGCATGGTTTGATGGATGCGCTCTAGTTCCGGACAGCTCGAGCATCCGAGAAATCAGCTCTTCCCGGCGACGACGTCCTGTCCATCAGCCATGCGCTAGCTACCGAACTGGATGGCTCGGCTATCGGAGCGTGTTCTGATTGTGGTTCCGTCTCGTCTCCAGGAGGTTCACAGAGCGAGATGGATATACCAAACTTCCCGCCCTTCTCCGTCGCATTGCTACAAGATGAATGGATCGGTTCAGAGGAGCATGACATACCCAGGACGAGTGGTGAGTTCCTCGCGATGTGATGTGGGTCAAGCTGAGCTAGGGGTTAGAGCCGATCAGTATAGGTGTTAAGGAGGATCGGGAGGAGGCGTTGACGGGGTTCGTCAACCGGGATATGTTCCAGGAATTGCTTGATGCGCCGGTGAGTTTTCGACGGCGGAGCGTGCGGGGATCGGCTGAAGAAGACGTAACGTAGATGGGCCTGGTGAGATTTCGCGAATGGGTCGACGAGGAGGGTCTACCTGGCTCGAAGGCGTTGCTGCAGTTCCATCAGGATGCGCGAGCCTATGCCGGTCTCGTCGATCAAGTCCAGGTGAGTCTCATCCGGAGTAGTCACGAAGATCGCTGAAGAAGAAATACAGGCGGTGACACAGGGCATGCAAGTGATGTACTTCGGACCCAAAGCCGTCTCCCTCGACTCCCTTCCGACGTATGTCCACCTGCTCCTCGTCCCACAATTTAAAGCTTATCGAAGCCTCAGCATGGCATCGCGTCCTTCCGACTGTTTGCCCGCATTGTGCTCCGCATCACTCGGTATGCACACGGCTCGGACGGAAGCGTTTGACCGGCTGTATGCGGCGGAGTTCAAGCGGTTCATCGCGGGGAAGTTGGTGGGCCGTCCTCCAAACTGTATGTGTATATACTCACTAGGCTCATCTAGTTGGAGCAAGCGAAAGCCCGCTTGGAGCTCTTCCCGGCTCATCGCGACCGAGGGGATCTAGGCGAGGTATTCTGTGAGTCGAACATGACGGGGATTGCCGGACCGGCTAATGTGCGCAATTTGGTGTTGCTAATCCTCGATTGCCTGATCAACCGGTGAGTACACCCTATCCCCTTCGCGGATCTTCGCCAGGCCTATGCTGATCCAATGCACAGCTGGTCCTTGTATCAGACGCGTTCTGCCGCCTTTCCGAATATCCTAGAGAACGGTTTGTGGGGAGAAACTGTCGGTTCTTGCAAGGTCCTGGAACGGATCCCAAAGCCGTCCGTCTCCTGCATGGTGCGTCTTCTTGCTTGAACAATATTCAGAGCTTGATGCTGATGATTCTATTGATCCTATGCAGATGCGATCATGGCTGGAAAGGAACACTGCTCGCTGCTGTTGAATTACACCGGCACTGGGAAACCTTTCTGGAACGTGCGCCAGCTGTTACTGCTCATTCTCATCATCGCGCCGACTTCCACCGTTCTCGACTCAGTGTTGAACATGGTATGGATCTCTTCCAGGCACATCTTCCAGTACTTCTAACTGGCTCGTCACTCGATTCCTTTGCGGAACGCAAGCGGCCGTATCGACTTTTTCATCGGTGCTCAAGTCGACGTGAGATCGCCTTATTTGCGATACTGGAGATCTCTAACCACATTTACCAGGTTTCGAAGGGTTTGACATCGCGCAAGGCGTTCGAGACGCTCATGGGGATCGCTCAAAGTGGCCGGAACAGCGCGACTCTGCTGTCTAGACTCGCGTTCAGCGAGAACCTCATCGAAATGTGTGCTTTCATCTCAGTTCACGAAGCAAGCTGACATCGTAATTAGACCGAGGACCATCTCCACGGGCCCACAGCATTCCGTCAACTCTCGGTATCTGCTACTAGCAAACAGCCGAAGAGAAATACAACCCTCAGTCCGCTCCTTGACGGCGCCGAGGCAGCCCAAGCTCCGAGCAAGATGTGGTGGCTTTCGCATCTCACGAACCAGAGCGTTGACAATCTCGTCTCGGTGAACAACGTAGGCTGCTTCTCAGACCTAGCATTTCAGCATTTCGTCCTAAAGCTGTCGTACAGTAGCAGCGCGGCTGACTCCGCCAAAGACAGCCCTCCGCCAACGCCGATTCCAGCAGGTCTTCCTGATCCTGTGCGGGAACATATGGCCACGTTCTCTTCGGTGTACTCGGAGCTGCTCATCTTCGGTAGTCCTTCCTGACCTTCAGAGGATCTCTGCTCATCCTGTCTCCGCCCAACAGAGCGCTAAGGATCGGCGAATAGCCTACATCACTGCCCCACTCCTTGCTCACCTCGGTGCGTCACCCATCTGGCCGCTCTTTCCGAGCTTTTTGACCAAACGCATTCAGGTTACTCGGTAGGAGCGTCGAAAGACCGATCATCCTCGACTCTCCTGAACACCGAGTGAGTGGATCACAGAGCTGTCCCTACAGGAATCTAATGATGTACCGCTAGCCTGCTCGATCTCCTCGTCGCGCAAACATCCAACGAAGCCAACGTCATCCGGAACGCCGTCCGAAAAGTCATCGACGACCGAGAAACGCACTCGGTCCTCGCAGGTGTAGCTTTGGCAGAGTCAAGACGGACCGCGAATATGCCGGAGGAGGCGATCGATGGTGTCTCGGAGGACGGGCGGAATTCAAGGGGAGCTTGCTTCATCTTACGCCTTTGAAGGATGGCAAGGTGAGCGAGCGAGATCTCAGTTGTGCTTCAGCTGATGATTTGTTCTTTCTAGGATATCGCGCATTCGTACGTCGTGGTGATTGGTTGACGATTCTCGGCTGTAGAGGATGGTGGTTGTTGCCGGGTTGTGGAATAGGTGTGTCGATGGGCGCACGGACACTGTAGCTAAAAAAATCACTTCCCCTACGAAGGACCAACCGGGAAGATATACGCAGATGTATCACAACAAGCGTGCAGCGACTGGATCCGGCGAAATGCAGAATGACCTCCGAACGTTTGTGCGAGCCAAATCCGTGATGGACATGATTTCGCTTGATCGTTTCCGCTGCGTCACTTTGACTTGCCCTGCTTACTCTCCGCTCGGAATGGCTCCAATCCCGCTTGCTCCCTAGTAGCGATCGCAAGGGAGGACCAGTCCAACCCCGGTCCACCAATCTCCTTCGCGCGGTTGAGGTTCTGGACCGCCCTCTCGATCGTGGGGACAGGACAAGGGTGTCCCATGTCCTCTCCAAGGCTAAGGATATGCTTCGCGTCTACGTGAGATCGCTTCCCGTGAGCCAGATAAAAGCGAACAGCAAAGTGCTCCATCATACCTTTGAGCCCGCCGTCAATGCGGAAGCCTGACGAGGCGTCAAAATCGCCTTTGGAGATCCTGTTACCGTAATTGAGCCATATCGGCGATGGGAATACTTGTTCTACGTCCGTCAGCTGGGCAAAGCGGCCGGAGGTGAGGCATACGGATGAGAGTGTACAGCACGCTTGGATCAAAATCGATCGAGTCGGCGAGGGCATAAGTTTCGGCGAGGAGCTCGACGGTGCCTAGGATACAGGTGTTTCCGAGTAACTTGAGGGATGACCCTGCAGGAGTCGAGCTTTAGCTTCCTGTATACCAACTGGGTAATGCCTGGCCCACCCTTCCCAGCGTCCTCGCCCACGTCAATTGTCGCTCTCCCTATCGCCGGCACGAGCATTGGCTTGATTCGTTCTCTGCCTGCCTCGGCCCCGGAGATTACGAGGACGATCTGAGCGGCTTTGGCTGCTGCGACTTGACCAAATACAGGGCATGAGAGGTACGTGACCCCGACTTGTTGCGCGTTCGCCTGCAGCTTCCCTTTACATCGATCCATCAACCTCATGATCGCAAACGTATGCCCGGTGTACTCACTCGCGGTCTTTGGGTTCAAAGTCGACTGATCCGCAAAAACCAAACCCTCCTCCCCCTTACCCTTCACCGCCTCAAACATCTTCCCATAAACATTCTCGGCCGCCGTATCATCAAGCAGGCAGGTGAAGATGACGTTACTCCTCTCCACGACCTCTTCGACCTCCTTGGCCAAGTGAGCACCCTTGCAGTCCTCGGCGACTTGAGTATACTTCTCTGGACTTCGGTTCCAGATGCTGAGTGGAGGGAGGTTGTTAGAAGAGGCGTACCGGCCGAGGTTGTTGCAAACTTGGACACCGATGTTGCCGAGACCGACGTAACCGATCTTATATGGGTCGGACATGGCGAATTGAGGGGTACTTGACTCGTCTATCCCGTCGGATTTGACCTGGGTCTAGCCGCAAAGATGACGTAAGATCAAGACAATCAAGACATGACCTCGTAATTACTCTCAGAAAGCATATGAAAACGAGATAATCCGTTCCTCCGAGATTGGTCTTAGCTGTTCGCATTCCCCCCGTTTCGAGAAGCTTGTAAAGGCATGCCCCGAAGAATCTAGAGCGTCATCTCAGCAGACACCTCAGGGACGTATTGCTATCTGCTACAGCGATCTAGATTCAAGCGCTCAGGTCGGCAATGTCGCAGAGAGGATCAGCCTACTGGAAAAGCTGGATCCATGACCTCTCCCGAACACTTGACGCACGCAGGTCAGCATCAGCGACATGGGCTCGGAGATCATGTCGTCCATTGACCATGTAAGCCGGTCTTCGGCTTTCCCGCAGCCTTACTGACTGGACAAGCTTCCAGAGCTGTGTGTAACGAACGATCACATCCCCTCCACCCATCCCCTTCCTCAGTATAGTCCCCTAAATTTGCCGAGTCACTCACCGGCGGATAGAGCGATACCGACCCTAGAATCACAGCTCCTCTCCTCGGTGACGGATGAGCAGCATCTGGCGATGGCTTCTGGATCGGGTGCGGACGTGATGGATTGGGATGACGAGGCGGGGCGTTCCATTGGTAGAGGAGCTGGACGGCTTTATGTCTCAGAGGAAGAAGAGGTCGACATGATTTGCGGTGGGGCTGAATCGCTACTGTCTGCTAAAAGAGCATCACGCCACCTGAGCCGAACGGGCAGCCTGCCGACATGATATTCCCGTTCATGTCATCCGATCCGGGTGTGCAACTCGCCCCATGCTCCCCTTGATCCTCTCGACAAGAAATCAATCGTCGCTTTGGGTGCCCTTTTACCCTCGTCGCCAGCAATGATCGTCGTCGGGACCTGGATTTTGGTATAATCCGGGTCCTTCGCCGTAGCGAGCGTCACGCAGGCTTGGGCGTTAACCTTCGGCGGGAGTGGCGAGGGGTGAAGAAAGGACGTAGCTTTTGACGAGAGGTTTCTTGGCTTGCGTGGTCTCTGAGGTGCCAGCGGTCGCGACCGAATTGGAAATTGCTGACATCCCGCCTTTGCGGGCGGTTTCGGCGCGGCCAGTCAGCGCTGTAAAGCCAGCCTCGGGGAAGGCCTTGACCGGGCCAATGAGGACTGAGAAGTGTCAGTATGGCTTTAGGTTCAGGTAATATGGGAAACGAACAGAGCTTGGTAACGTAGGTTGAGAAGGTCGCGGCGAAGGTGGTAGCGACGATCTGGAGCTCATCTTGAGCAAGGTGGCTTGGCGTACAGTCGGATCTAGCTCACCCCTCCCATCGAAAAGGCAAGCACGATAGCCTTTTGCGCCCCGATAGAATCTATCACGTCCTTGACCGATTGTGCGAAACCAGCGATCGACAATCCCATTACCCGACAAAGGGCTCAACCCGTGCCCTTTCCAGGTCGAAGGTCACCACTCGATACCTCTTCTCCACTTCGGATGCAGCACTGAGCGGTGCATAGTTGGCCGAGTTGCCTCCGAGACCGTGGATAAAGATGATAGTCAGAGCGCTATCCGAATTCTGGCCTGTGACCTCGACGTATAGCTGACCCGAAGGTACTTTGACCAGCTTTGCGTCTGGTGACCACACAGCGATGCCGTCGGACGGATGGACGGGCGCGCATCCGGGAGGCGGTTGTTTCGCATCTACAACGGTATTGCTGAGGGCACCGAGAACGGTGATGGTAATATCGATGTTGTCTCCGGGCTTCAAGAAAACCCCGTTTGACAGACATGCACCCGATGGGGTACCCGTCGCAATGACATCTCCGGGCTGAAGGGTGATTCCCATGGAACACGTCTCGATGAGGGTGGGCACAGCGCTCCCTCGCCGTGAACTGTCAGCTCTAGACTTGAAACAGATGCTTGCATCATTGATGACACAAGCTCCCCAGACATGATCCCATTCCTTCTCTTTCGGGATTCCGAATCCTCCCTTACCGATGATGTTACCCAATTCACCCTCGTAATCGAGAGACTCCGTGACTCCGGGATGAGGGTAGATTGGCGTCCCGGTGACTACGTTCGAGGAAGCTCGCTTCGTAAAATTGACTGTGATGCTGTCAGCTATCGCTCTGCATCAAGCAAGCTTAACCCACCTGGGAAGTCCGGGTGTGCCTGCTTATCGCTCGAGTCATACCCGGAGTTTTGGAACTCTCAACTCTACCTCAGCCGCAACACCGTGCAAATGCAGGTAACGCACGCAGCATATTCCTTGTAATTCTTGCCCACGCAGAGGACGTCCCTCCCCCTTAGCGGAGCGAGGATCTCCACGTCCGCCAGCTTTTCCTGTGATGTACTCGGCAAGAGCTTGTCGGAGACGTTGTCCCATTCCTCGATGAGAAGGTGGAGAGAGGGAGACTGGACGATAGTTGTGGAAGAGTAGAGCGGTGACGGTCTCCTCGTTGGCGTCGACGAGGCCGATGACACCGGTGGGATGGTAGCCGGAGCGATCTGGAGTGTTGAGCGGGGTCATAAGGGTTCGACGTATTTGATAAGAACTTCATGGTTGGCGAGTACTGGTGAATTTAGTAGCTTAGTCGTGGTTATCGGTGCAGTAAGCTGTCCAAGAGTGACCTCACCCCGCAAGAAGCTGACATGTTGCATCATCGCCTCTCCGGATCCCTAGCTCGCAGCCAGAGAAGCGGAAGACTAGAACAGGGGGGGGGGGCAGCTGGAGGGCGCCAGCTGGGGGAAAGGTCCCACGTGCGACAACTGATCGGCAGGGTTCTCCGGTTGTCGGAGTTTGAATGGCCAAGAATCAGCTGGACCCCTTCAGGCACCATGGCGGGTCCAGCTGTCTCCATAGCAGATGCCGGTCTGAGCGGCGTAATGTTCATTTCGGCTTCCCCCGACTCCCGTGGAGCTGAGACTAACACACACCTCGACCAGCTCGACGTCCCGAGTCCCGAACGCGAACGGTCTCGGCGAGCCATGGGATGTCAAGCGTCCCTACTTCCGAGGTCACCATCTCGTGAGGCGCCCAAATCAATGATATCCTTGATGTGATGAGGACCAAGCCTGATCCGAGGATCAAGCCTCGAAACATCGAGATTGCTACGCCCGAGGGCGAGGAAGACAACATCACCGGTTTTTTCGACGTCAACATCATCGACTCGACTGGGAAGGACGCTTATCGAGGGGACGTGCTTGTCAAGGGTCAGAGGATCGATCAGATCAACTTGTCGATGAGTGGTGAGGAGGAGATCAGGGAGCATCTCCGGGCAGAGGATAAGACGATTCCGGATGATATCGTGGTTGCGGCGGGGGAGACGGCGCATGAGAATGGGATTCAGCTGTGTAGTCATGCGAGGAGCGATGAGAGCATCGTCCAGTGCTCGCAATACTGCATAGATATCGTCTATCATGCATGTGAGTGGTCCTTCTGTCTACCGAACCCTCCGCTGACGGAGATGGACACAGCTTTCATCTCTGACGAGACGATGTACGCGCTCGAGAAGCAGAAGGAGCGAGTATTGTGGCGCCAGCACTCAACTGGCTCGTCGGGACATTGTATGACGCCGCTGCTTTCGGCTGTGAGTACACCTCACCTAACGCACGGAATATAAGCGCTGATGCCCAGTCTGACCCCACAACGAAGGCTGAATTCGTCGGCTATAGTCGAGAGCTCGAGGTGGCCTGCGCCGGGCTCAAGGAGATGCATCGACGAGGCATCAAGATCCTCCCCGGTAATGACTACGGGTGGGTTTCCTCTTACTACTTTCTTCTTCTTGATATTGAAGAGGAATCGTCAGATTCGCCTGGACTCCCACCGGGACCTACCGCGACCTCGAGCTCTTTGTGAAATACCTCGGCATCACACCCATGGAGGCCATCCTCTCCGCCATGACCCTGGGTCGGGAGATCATGCTGCACCCAGAAGAGCCCGGCAAGGTCCAGCCTGGATACTACGCCGATGTCATCTTGGTGGACGGTAACCCGCTAGAGGACATCATGCTGTTGGGCGGGCACAAGCATATCTATATGTCATGGTTGTGGGTCGAGATGTGCGTGGGGTTTCCTTTAGTGATGGGGGGTAGCATGGGCGGGTTCACAAGGATCACCCGAGGAATAGGGCACCGTGGGTCGAGCCGGGAGTATAACTGGTCCGGGAGGCCAACTCATTGAAGACTGCAGAGGACAAGGCGGAGGAAAACAGGTGGGGCAGAAGTGAAAGTTGAGAGTGTATCGTCGGTCTTGTACCGGTTTAGCTGCTGGCTTTTTTAAAGGCAATGTCTTCTGTACCGAGTTGACGATCTTATGATGGTAAGCTGTATGAGAATGCAAGTGTGAGGACCCAAAAAGATCAGTAGATAATCACTCAAGCAGACCTAGGGAGGAATGCAGCTTCACTACCACGACCATGAGGTGCTAAGAAGCCCCAGGACACTCACAGATAGGTTGAATGGGTTCACTTACATGCCTCGACGGTGCGGCGTTCGGGCTCCGCGTTTACCACGTGCTTATCTCGGCCATATGACGGTGCCGGCCAGAGGATTGCTCTTAATTTACTTAATTGCTCCAATCTTCCTAGGTGCCTCGGGATTCTAATGAACTAGCTGTGATATTTCAAGTTGAGCGAACAGCTCTAGACTCAGTACCAGGTCCAAAAGTCATCAAAACGACCTTTCGAGCTGTTCAAGCCATTTGGGAGCTGTTCGCAGATCCTCAAAAATAACGGATCAAACTCAGCCAAGGGCCCGAAACGGGATCAAACTCAAACTTGCTTTTCGGGTGATCTCGCCTGAACAGCTTGAAATCCATCTAAAAGTGGTTTCGATGCATAAATCTGATTTCTGGAAGCCAGCACTTGCATCTGGCGCTGCGTTTCGAAGTCGTTCGACAAGGCCTCAATGTAAAACCAGCATTTGTATTTTACAGCTAGAAGCCGCGGACCTTAAGAGATTAGAGCACAATTAAGTAAAGAGCATTTTTAAATGTACACGCCCGCTTCCCTCATCCGGGAATCCAACGGGGATCAACGATCCCCGTCATTCGCAATGTCCATACTCGTCCTTGGATCTACCGGTGGGCGCAATCTTACAATCGCTTTAGCAGAGGTGTATTGATGAGGTCCAGGTGTTCCGGTTTCGCCTTCCTCAATCACGTCTTATCCCTCCCTTCCCCTCCGAACCTGAATGTCCTCGTCCGGGACCAGTCCAGACTTCCTCAAGACCTTGTAACATCTCACTGAGAGGAGCTTACCATCTTTGAGAGCTCCCTCGACGATGAGGCGAAGGTCGATGAGGCGTTGCGGGGCGTGACGACTGTCATCAGCTTCTTGGTCTGTCCCTGCATTCTTCTAGTACGGTGGATGAGGCTGACGCCCTACCAGGGCGCATACGTCTCTCTCACTCATCTGTTCCTGCGAACAAAACCCACACCCATCACCGATGCTTTACGGGTCGTGGTGAGCGCGATGAAGAAGAGAGGTATCAAGCGACTCCTCGCACTCTCCACCCCCGCCCACTCCCTACCCGGCGAACAGGTCCGTCACTCTGCGAAATCCCTTACATACAGCTTAGGTTGACGTGTGGCAGTATTCTTGGGGCCAATGGTTCTAACCCAGATCTTCCCACCCGTCTTCACCCCCCAAGGTTCTGCCGAGATGACGTCGATCGGGCGAGTCTGCGCCGACCCAGAATTGGACTACACCATCTTCAGAGTACCGAATCTATTGAATGGGCCCTTGGACGAGGTGTACGCGGGGATGTACGGGGAGGGATATAAGGGGGCGGTGTGGTTGAGTAGGGCGGGTATGGTTAGGTGGGTTTGGAAGGAGGTCGGGGAGTGGGAAGGGAGCCGGTCCTGGGGGATTGTTCAGGGACTCGGGGAGGTTTGATGGCTATTCAGGTTGTCACTGGGTCGCTATCCAGGTTGTGTTCGAAATGATTGGAGTTTGGTGGGACGAGGAATGACTTTCCGGTATGAGAGAGACGGGTGAAATGTCTTTACCGGCTCGTTCCTCTCCGTCACCGTCAGCTTCTATGTCCTATTTTTTCTTTTCGAATCAGGCTCGATCCAACCAGACACACTCTTTCCTAAATAGCAAGGCCACTGGACAGATCCGAGACTTACCAAAGATCTCTCGCGCTCTCAGCTTTTCGTAAGCACGCTCTGAGTTCCTGACCGCACTTTACGTAAATAATATCGTCGGGATCGAGTTCGGCGGAACTCCGGGATTCCATTCTTGACCACTGAACTGCACCGACTTCTTCGATTACCACACTCACCGAAGATGTCGTCGGACATCCCGAAATACCGACACAAACACTCGCTTCACTGAGAATTTCCTAGTCACTATTCTCCCGTCATCTCGGAATCGACGCTGATGATAATCAGTTTGGCCCTTCCCCACTCCCCTACCTCCCTGATCTCACTAAAACGCTCGGAGGGAGAGTTCAGATCTACGCGAAGAGGGAAGACTGTAGTTCCGGTCTTGCTTATGGCGGGACAAGGAGGGAACAAGGTGGGAACAAGGTCCGAAAGGTAGTCTCATTCACCTTCGTCTCGAATTCTGAATCATGGCTGATGACAGTGAGCAGCTTGAGTACCTGGTGGCCGACGCCAAGGCGAAGGGATGCAAGACGCTCGTGTCGGTTGGTGGGGTGCAGAGCAACCATATCCGAGCCGTCACGGCGGTGGCCGTAGCATCCGGTCTCAAGGGTGGGTTCTCCACCTCACACCCCAATTATGTCGACAGGGGAGAAGCCGTGACGGTGCAAGAAAAGGTGCGCAGCTGGTTTCCTTGATGGGTCACTCCCGCGCTCGCTAACGCTCGTTCGCGCCCCCGCTCTACGCCGAAACAGGAAACATCCTCCTCTCCCACCTGATGGGCGGGGACCTCCGACTCAACTCCGAGACGTTCGATATTGGGCATACAGCGGCGACGGAGGCGGCGTTCAATCATGTCAAGGAAGCTGGCGGGAAGCCTTAGTTTGTCGCCCCACTTTGCGTACTCCGTCGCACTTCTCATCGCAGGCCTCTCACAGCCAGTCTAAAAACCGAAGCGAGCTGATTGTTCGAATTCAGCTACATTTCCAGCCGGCGCATCCGACCATCCCCTCGGCGGAATGGGTTACACCAACCTCGTCCTCGAACCGCCAAACAAGAAACAGCGCTAAACATCTTCTTCGACACCCTGATAGTCTGCGCCGTTACACCGGCTCCTCCCTCGCCGGTACCCTCGTAGGGTCCCATCGCCGAGGGTCACGGCCGGAGAGTAATAGGTAACGACGCGAGTGGAAGCCCGCCACGGCTCGGGAACAGGTGATGCGGATCGCACGGGATACGGCGAGTAGGTTGGATGAGGGTTTGGTGATGCGCGATGAGGACGTTTTGCTTGATGAGAGGTTCCATGCGGGGGTTTACGGGGTGCCGGATGAGGGGACGATGGAGGCTATGAAACGTACATCCCCATCCTCGATAGGTCCAGGAAGGGAGCTTATGGTCGGGCAGTGGCTGCGCTGACGGATTCGATGATTACGAATCCGGTTTACGAGGTGGGTGTAGATGGGTTACTTGGGTGGAGCAAGCTGATGATGGCTCGAGCTGGGCAAATCGATGGCGGGGATGATCCAGATGATCAAGGAAGGATCGATAAAGCCGGCTCGAATGTGCTATACTTGCATCTTGGCGGACAGCCCGCGCTCAACGCGTATAGCTCGTACTGCCCTCACTAAGGGAGAAGAGTGCGCGTCAAGACTGCAAGTATAGATGCACAAGATGATCGTTCACCCTTTTCTGCGATATCAGCAAGGCGGAGCGAGACATCATCGAATACCAGATTACTGTAGACCTGCATTCATCGATATCCGATGCAAGCATAGCCTGCAAAATAGCCTGGTCCTGGGAAGACCATGCAACAATTCCCCATC
>JAABUK010001071.1_pt1 | contig 53717 bp, 74 predicted proteins | sample 5559141 | NCBI WGS metagenome assembly JAABUK01 (sample SAMN10711869, study PRJNA513367) | rock metagenome | isolation source: Antarctica rocks | place: Antarctica: Victoria Land, Pudding Butte nord | collected 2016-01-03 | reverse complement strand
CAGCAAGAGTAAGCACGACGCACCTGATATGTATGCCAAGCAGCTGGCAAAGCTGGGTTTAATAGCGGCGTCTGACAGCAGCGGTTACGACAACTGCAGACGCTGAAAGTCTGCTACAGCATGTGGTACCAAGAAGTCACTGAACGCTCGCCCCTGTTCCTTTCACGGCAGGCAATACTGGCCTTATCAAGAAAGGAACGGCAGCACTGTGGACGCTTTTGCTATTGAGCGCTGTAAAGAATCGAACCAAAATTGCTTGTCAGTAAATGTAACGCTCACAACCATGTTAGCCTCGTTTCGACGAAGCCATGTATGCGCTTGCGCGAGTAGCGGTCATGACATTTCGCTGCGCGCATTCCACCGATCTCACCAGTCACTGCAGAGTTTATGGAAGGACCATTTGCGCTGAACACCGACGGCACCGCTCGTGATCCTGTCGCGTTCCAGCTCGCGCTGAAAAACGATGCGGCCAAAATGCAGGCCTTGCAGTCGGAGCCGGATGTGCTGCAGATCGTGCTCGGAGACGACATACCTGCCATGCAAACAATGCTCAGATCGGCTTATCAGGTGCTGACGGCAGTCATTTTTAGGCCACTCACCCTCAGACATAACTGCACAGCTCGTATTGACAGCCTTTTTGCGCAGGCAGAGCAATCGAGGCGCAAGAGGCAACAGAAACGCCTTTCGGAGCGCAGTATAGATGCCCAAAGAGTGGATGCTACAGTCCCCAGGTGAGATACACAGTTGATTCAGTACTGGCAGCACTGCCTCATGCTTGATGCACTTGTTTTGGGTCCATATAAGCTGGCACTCAGCATCAGGTCTGCGTCAGCTGCAGTCTGTAGGCACTATTTGGGTCAGTGAGCTTGACCTTGTTGTTGTTGACCACAGGGACACTGTGCAGTTGTACGAGCAGCTGTATGAGTCTGGGTTGCCCTTCAGGCTGCTGAGGAATGTTCATGTGCCAGACACAGAGTAGGTATTTTTGCAAGCGTCATGAGACAAGCATCAGAGGTCGACATGCAATTGATGATGAACAGAGGTCAGAGGAAGTACAGAAACGCTCAGCGTTCCTGCGTGAGAACCAGGACAAAACCTGTGTTTTGGCAAATTGCCACAGTTAAACCTCGGACCATTCCAATTTCAGGCATTGTTGGGTCGCCTTGCTGCATGTTTTGGGTTTGACTTAGTTGGTACAGTACGTCAACCGCAATGTACCACAGCGCATGATACAACAAAAGAGCAGAATAGCTCTGAGCCTGAGTGCATGCAATGCAAGGGGGATACGCAAAGCCAGTGTGTGCTCAGATGACTGTTTTTACATTTGTAAAGAGATCGTGGTGATGCGGCTCCCCTGCTTTGACATACTGATTGAGCTGGCAGTGACTGCACAGCCCCTTCCATTCCCTGCAGCAGCTAACCTAGACACAGCCAACATGCTCAGGGTACTCTTCAGGGCATTCCAGGGTCCATTTGTGCAAAGCTGAGTATCCGACAACGGCCAATCCCACCTTGAAAGTTAGCCAAAAGTTAATGTGCAGAATCACTCCTGCAGTTTGTGTTGCTGCATCACTCCAAGTGCGGCAGATTTTCAAAGCTGCAATCCTCTAGGTTGCTCAAACTCTTGTGCATCAGCAGGGGCTGTACAATCTCCACGTTTCCCGCAATAGGCAGTTGAAGCTCTCACACTGAGCTGCTGGCTATCACAAGATCTCATCGTCACTTTACCCACAAAAGGCTGTCATACAGGTTCACTTATTGCAGAGCATCAGCAGATGCATCAAAACCATGAGAAGTCAGACAGTAGGGTCAACAAATATAGCTAGCTGCGAGAAGCCTTACAGAGCGCGCAAAGGCATGCATCTGTCAAAATTCGCCGGCTCGGTGACACTTCCATGAAGTGCCCTATCCCTTTGGAAGGCCGGTCTCCTATAGGCTGAATTGCATATTTATGTACAGAAACCTTTTGTTGATGCAGCTCCAAACGTCCCAAATTCAGCAACACTGGCTGAGCTTGCCAAGGCTTGTGCATAGCTTCACCAAATGGCGCACATACAGCCAGCTTGCTTTAAGGACAGCTCTCATCAAGGTTATTATGTCCCTAGAACCAGCTTTCACCAGCTTTCAGCTTTCACTTGCCAAATTGCACATGCTACACGCGCAGTGCACGCACGTCGTACTTATCTGAACGAGTATTGTCACACAGGCTAGCGATGACGCTGCATGTCTACTGAGTGTGTTCCAGGAGCGATCACCACAGCATGCATAATGACTTTGCACCGCTACGTTTTGGTGCTTCCACATTGCTTGCGTCGGCCTTGTCGACAAGTGAACACAACTACATGTGAACAGAACAGAACGACCTGACAAAGCACTGTGAGCACTACAAGCAGCAGGCGTTATGGCTATGCTAAGCTCGAGCATTTTGCAGCTGCCAATATCCAGAGGCGCCCTTCGCCTGCATGCGCGCACCGTGTCACCGTGCTTTCTCCAACCGATCACTCGTCCTGTGCGACACACAGTCCCGACAAGACGAAGTTGCAGCAGAGGAGGCCGTTGTTTATTTTGTTTGAGCTCCATGTCTGAACCTTTGCCCATAGTTACTTCACAGCCACTCCAGATTCTGGCAGCGAATCCTGATCAGTTGTCAGCAGCAGGGGCTCCAGTGGGCAGCTTTGCTGCAATTTTACTACTCCTCACAGGGTAGGTGTAGGCAAGCAGGTACTTCGGCCTGCTCAGACTTTGACTTGTTGTATCATTGCTGAAGCTGCTGCATGTCAAAGCTGTTGCTGTCCTGCTTTGCTCTCAACTCACACCGCGTTCCCTTCAAGGCACGTCGCACCTTATCACTCCTGCTTAGCGATGCTTATCGGGATTTAGGGGTCAGTAACTAGCTGCACTACCTCGTGTATATGGCTGCAGGCTTGCGGTATGGCGCTTCACAGCCTATGGGCAATTACAATACATCACTGCAGCAATGCTGGGCAGATGGGTTCCGAAGGGTATGCTGGCATTGCTGCTTTCACATTGGAATCTCAGCAACAGCTCTCAAGGCACACATAACTAGGACCATTGTCAGAGCTGTGCTGACATTGTTGTGCTGACATTGTTGCCTGCAGTAGGGTGATCTTTGTGCACTTTGGCTGTCATTGTCAGCACTGTAAGTGACTAGTCCCATGTCTCAGAAGTTGACGCAAGTGTTGCATAATCCATCATTCTGGCAGCAGTTAAAACAGCATTTTTTCGCTATAGGAATTGTGATGAGATACAGGTGGTGCAAGGGTTATCCAGGTGGGAGGGGGCAGCCGAGATCTGTACTACTACCCAAAAGACACTGTCCTGGTTACAGCTATGTCCCCAAAGCTCAAGAAAGGTCTGTGCAGACTCTTGAGGTGTCCTGCAGCTGCCTTGCCTATGTCCATGTGCAGCAATTGTCTGTGACATTGACACTCTCATTGCAACCTATTTTGGTGCAAGTTTGCTGTTGGTTGCATGTGTTAGTGCCCCTGCATCTCTCGGCAGCACAACCTGACCCAGACAGATTACAAAAGAACAGCGACTGTCTTTGTGAAGCTCTAAAGATACCTGATAGGAAAGAAGTGCGTTGTAAACAGTCAACACACCATCCTAGCGGTTGGCATGGCTGTGCCGGACGAGGGCGAAACTGTCGCCAAAGTGTTTGACATTCGCAAAGGGGAGCAAATCAGAGATACATATGATCATAATTTGTTCGCCTTTGCGCATGTCAAACACTTTGGCAACACTTTGGCAACAGTTGTGCCTTCGCCCAGTAGAGGGCAACCTTTGCTGTCTGGACAACTCCACCAGAGCCCGTGTCACAAGCAGCCCACTTACAAAAGGGAGGTGTTGCAGACATCTGACAGAAAGTGTGTGCATAGGACTGATGGGTCAGGCAGCCATACAAGCTGGAGTGCCTGTTGATGTGCGCCTGGAAACACCCACCCATCTTAGCTTCCAGGTGCCTATGTCATGCCACACTTTACGTCACATTTACATTGTGTCACATCTACATTGTGTCTTATCTACATTGTGTCACATCTACATTGTGTAATACAACGTTGTGTGTCACATTGTATGTTTGTGTCACACATGCAAGCAAGGCAACACAACATTACTGTGGTGTTTCATAACATTAGATGTGATACAGCAGAAGCAGCCCAGCAACCTCTTCAACTGATCTGCAGATCCCCTTCTCAGACATCAGTTAGCATACATTCAACACTTTTGCACACAAGCATCATCTTGTGGGCCTGCACATTGCAAAGGGATGGTTCAGTTGCCACAGCATATCACTTCAAGGGATGTTTTGAGTGCCACAGCGCATCATTACAAGGGATATGTTAGCCGCCACAGTGCAGCATTGCACACCTATGCAGAGTCCTTGCACTGACTGCAGGGCAACAGCAGTGTGGAGGCTGTGGTCTGTCTCCAGTCATTGCACACTCTGCCTGACTTGCCCAGGTTCTTGGCAGAGGCACAAAGAGTGCTTAAACCTGGTGCACCATTCATCTTCTTGCAAGCAGGTCTGTCACAGCCTTCTTTGCAGCACCCTTGCTCCTATGGCAGCCTGCACAATATTGAGAAAGGCAAAACGTAGGGTCTGGACAGAAACTTTGAAAAATTGGCCTTGCTTTGGACAAGGCTGGGCCTTCATTTACGCCCAAGGGCCCTTTGCTTGCACAGGACTTGGATTATCATCAGACTTTGTGTTACGTGGCAGTCTCACCGTCTTCCTTTCTGTGTCTTGTGGTTCTCTGCACAGTTCTGTGCTGCTCATATACACTTGCTGATGAAAGCATCAGCTCTGCTGCAGCTGACACAGAGGCCTGTTACATGTCCTGTGTGCTGCTCAAGTGTTGGTTTATGGCAAAATTTATACAATGCTGTTGCAAGCCCTGATTTGATCAGATCATGACCTGGTGCGTCTACCATTGGCGTGACTTGTAACTATGCCATTCTGGCAAAACAGGATTCCGACAGATGCAGCGCTGTGTAATGAGTATATAAATTTTACCGTCTAATTGTGGTTTAGTGTTATCATGCTGTCAGTATGAAATTTGGTGGTCTGCAGTGAAAGCGGAAGGCTTGACCAGCGCAGCTCAGCTGCTGTTGGGTGGTGCCGGGAAGGCACTTGGTAAGCTGCTTGCATCATTTGCTGCATACCATTTTTTCTTGTCAGGTGACGCAATGATACAATGACAAAGTTTGCAAGATTGCAGTGCAAACAGCCTGGGCGCAGTATGCTGGCATTGGTCAGTTTTTCCTGGCATGCATACAATCGGCCAGATGCAGCTTGCATGGGTCACACTTAGTGTGCTTGCTGCCAGACTGTTGTGCCTTGCACATGTACCACCTGCTTTGACAGCAGTCAATGTATTTTGCATAGTGTAACAATAGGCACTTTCACTCGGGTGCTGCCTCTTCTCAGTCACGTTCCATGATAATTTGTTAGCAGAGTTTGCATTGTGTCATGAAAAGTCACAGGCAAGGAAGCAGAAGTTGTAGCAAAGTCACAGTGCATGAACAGCACATATCATCACTAGTAGGCTGCTGCTTGAGGCAGACGTTTTGTTGAGTAACATTAATGTGGATCCTTCTTTGCAGATCTGTCAGCCTTAGAGAAGTTGAAAGGAATGAGCGGGTTTGAGTCTGTAGAGTGGGACATTGCTCTGTCTGGCCAGAACCCCCATGCCATAGGCGTCGCAGTCAAAGCAGGCAGTGACAGGGAGAGTGATGAGAGGGAAGCTGCCTTTGAGCAGAGGGCAAACAAGAGCAGTAGGAACAAGAAGAAGTCAGTCAAAGCTGGTTTTGGGAAGATGTGACATTGTAAGCGTAGTATGTGAGATGACTCTTTAGGTGTTGCAGGCAACTTTGTTGCCTCCATTCTGTAAACCACTGGTCGCCAAGCTTTTCTGAGACTAGACTTGCAATGAAACATGAGGTTTTTGGGAAGAAACGAATAGTGACAAGAAGACTTCTGAAGATGCTGTACCTCACAGTCGTTGGAGGTTGTGAACATCAGCATGCTGGCTCTCACAAATTATGTTCCATCGTACATGTAAACCCTTCTGTCTATCTTCTTTGACACAGTCTTGTTTGCAATTGTGGTACAGCAGAGGATGGAAGTCTTTTAGTAGTTCACAGCACTGCATACCGTGCCCCTTAAGCATGGCTTGGACTTGTGAACGTGTCAGCCAGTGAGAACGCTGGTCATGATGACTGCAGCCACACTTTTGCTTGTGCAAGGCCATGAAGTGCATACGCAGCCTTTTGCTGCGAGGTGAGTGTAAGGAGTGAGCTCACTGTGGGGAAAGCCGAAAGCACCCCTGGCATGGCTATGGCATTTGTACTGCAGCTGAGGTTGCTGTTGCCAGGCATGCCATGGTGACTAAGTTGTTGTGGGACTAAATGTAATCGCCAATAATATACTGCAATTTTCCTCAAATGTTGTGCTTGGGGCAAAGTCAGCGCTGCTAGCTGCAGCAGCACTCAAAACAAAACTGTACAACAGGGCCAGCACTACAGAGTACACAATGTCTCTGACACAAAACATAATACTTCATTTCAGGCCAGAAATAACTTCAGCCTCAAAACCAAAAAAAATCACATTCTAACAGGAAAACTGAAATGGTAGCTGATGCTGTGGATCAGCTCAAGCAGGGGTTGTATGATGACTTAAATCAAATTTGTATGCATGTCTTGTTGATACCGCACCTCAGTGCACAATTGTCACACCCAACTGAGCCTTACTTATTCCAGCAGATCATCCCATTTCCAATCCTGCGTCTGTGAAATGCATTGTGGCCCTGATACTTCTGCAACATTTTGATGTTCATGCTGAGAATACGCTGAGCAGCTACATTCATGCTGCGCTGTCAGCAGCTGCATTTCACCATAAAGAAAGCTTGTGCACTGCTGACCGCTCCAAGCTTCAGCCAAAAACATCATTTGCAGTGACCTCAGACTCACAGACACCAGACTTCGCTGATGCTACACAGTTTAGCATGCAATGATCCACTTTGGCAAGTGCAGATGCCTGTGACCAAGTTGCACCTGCATGTGGCATAACTTACAGTAAGTGAAACAAGTAATGTGGATGCAAGCTGAGCAATCACTGCTTTGGGGACACATAATGTCATGCCTGAAGCTGCGACATCTTGCCATAACATGGTACATTGCAGATCATGAATCAATGCTGCCACTCAGGTGTACACCAACAAGCCCGCGTATGCGTAGCACGGCAGCACAACTTGAGCTGCGCCACAACAAAGCTGAACTTCTTGTAATCACTTGGTCCAGTAAAGCAACAAGACTGGCAACTTATCTGACCCAAAAATCATGTTGCCCTGGGCTATTTGTGTTAACAAGGTCCATACAAGATCTTCATGCACCTGACGTGGTGTGACACTACTGATTCCCAAACCTGTCAAGCGAATCAGTTTTTGTCTCCTGTACCTGATGTAGCAGGTTGGCTGGAGCTAATAGGTGCAGCAAGCAGAGGCTCTGCAGATGGGTCCCATTCCTCCTCTTCCGCCAGGGCATTTCCAATTGCTAAGACATCTGGCGATTGTGGGAATGCATGGACCACGGACACACAGGCTTGCCATAGTGTCATGACCTATGACATGGAGGAAGCCGTCTACTTTACATCTGTTTTTACAAACAAAGTCCTGTGAGATACTTGGACGTTCCAGCATATGGCCAAATTCCCTTGTGACAATTACCAAATTTGTTTGCTGGGTCTCAGGAAGCTGGTCGTGCTTGGTGGTCATCATCCAATACACGCAGGTATAACCAGTGTGGCACCTGCCAGGTAACAGGATACGTATACATGCATACGCCAGGTCACAGCATACGTATACGTGATGGCATTTGCATTCATTGTGATTCCATCTGTGATTGACACAGGCATGAATGAAGGGGAGTGGCAAGCGAAAAGCAGAAAGGGAGGGGGACGAAGAAGTGTGTGCCGGGGGGGGGGGGAGGTATAGCTGTGTAGGTGGGGGGGGGGGAGGGCAGGGAGAGGGGCGCTGGGAGGGCTAAAAGGGTTGAAAGGGTGATTTCGTGCCGCAGGCAAAAAAAAGGACTTACGTCATGACCCACAGCGCCCACGTAGTGAAAGTATCGCCGATTTGCTTCCACAGTGCAGTTCTCCAAGTGCCTCAAAATCTGATCCTCACAGGTTTGCCGAGCCTCCAACTCACCGTTGCTGATTTCAAGTGCTGTTTCATTGTGTAGCTGCTGCAGCAGCTGCTCACGTGACTTTGATAGCTGCGTCATGTGAGCAATGTACGTGCATCTGTGGGAGAGAAGTGCCCTTTTTTGGTCCTCTGTGAACTGGAGAATGCGCTGCATAGCAACAACATTCAGTTGAGAGCCCACAAATAGATGCCTGCTTGCAGGGCATGCAAAACATGATACAGTGCACCTTGTATGACAAGAACTGCTTTAAACAGAGAAGAACTGTTTGGGCTGAAAGGCTGGCACAGAAAATGTGATGCATGGACACAATTCAATACAAGGATGTGTACTTTGCATCACTCAAGCAAGCAAGCAAGCAAGCAAGCAAGCAAGCAAGCAAGCAAGCGGGCAAGCAAGCAAGTAAGCAAGCAAGCAAGTAAGCACTCAGGCGGAGGATGACTACAAGCCCACAAGCGTGTGTTTGCTGAAAACACAGATTGCACACTGGGTGCTGAAACACTGACCAAGCTGTACAATCAGTCCATACAGACATGTCCAGACGTGTCCTGTCAGGCAGTACTGTCAGCGCTGTCTGCTACGAAGCACATGATAGACACCTCACAGTCGTGCAACTGTTTGACCTGTTTGATAGCGAACAATCACAGTAGCAATGTGTGTTTCCCAGCTCATGACCAGCTGCTCAAGTCTTGTCGTTACTGCGCAATGACATCTCCCCAATGTAGAAACACGTTTGTGCTGTCCCCGGACGTTTCTCTATTTAGAATTCCAGTGTAGGGATGACTTTTCTGAACCGAAATAGACGTTTTGGGATCAAAAGCAGCAATAGCATACCAGCAAGGCGAACCAGTCAGGGGTGCGCGGTAACACAGCTTGCCCTTTGTCAGCCCGGCCTAAAGGGGCACTCCATGTGAAGATTTTGCCGCATTCCCTGGGAGCAACCCGGGCCTTGAGAGTATGCAGAGTACAGAACTCCTGAAGCAGCTGTCCAAGCTGCTGCCCTGCCTCAGGGGCAATGTCATGTCCAGAGGCCAACAGAAGCTTCGCTACTTTGGTGACATACCCCTGTACAACAGGTTACAGGTTACATATTACAGGTTACAGGTGGTGCACAGGGTCCAGCATCACACAAACATTGTGCACTCTGAGCAAAGCAAAAGTGCCGCTTGTCTTGTTTGGGTGCATGTGTGCCTTCTGCAACGCAGTTTGCTGGGCACAGCCAAAATTTTGCGCAGTGCCTTAGCAACTGCATGAGCAGCTGTGTGAGCAAGCTGCCAAGCAGGTACGGGCTATGGCACAGCAGTGACAAGTTGACAAGCGCTGCGTGATGCCTGCAAAGTTAATTACACTTTAGCCCATCTGTTCTGTCTTTGAATGCCACCGGGACAATTTCAAAAGACATCCGCACATCTTGTCTGAACTGCACAGCAGGCAAACCCACCTGCCTGATGACTGCAAGCTCTGGGAATGTCAGTTTGGCTAATACTTGACAAGCCTCCTCTTCTTCTTGCAGCAAGTCACAGGTGAGCAAGGGCCCCCACGCGGTCCATGGTGTCTGTAACAGCGCATGTATGGAGGAATGCAGCGCTTCTGGTGCCTGTAAGTCAGGAGATGTATACTTGCCGTGAGCGAGGTTGTAAGTCAGGGTGTCAGTCAGGTCGCAGAGAGTGCCATGCTAGACAACAGCATGTTTGGTCTGTGATGTAGCAATGGAATGGTGCACATGCAGCCACTGAAGCGATCTTTTGCATCTCTTGTCCTGATTGTCATGACTGGCCTGCTTGTGACAGTCGTTTTACTTTGAAACCCCTCATTTTTTGGATCAGACGCCGTATAGAACTTCTGCATTGTCCAGGTGAGAATGCTGAGAGAGTTTGTGATAGGAGTAGTTGGTGATGAAGGCTTGACTTACTTGGCTTGTTGCACAGACGAGTGGCAGAAGCGGTTTGTTTGCATGCTTTGATGAGAGGATAAGACTTGGGCTCAGGTCTGAGGGGCTATGGCTTTCTGCTTGAACACGCTTCAATGCTGCTTTAGTCTGAGCCAGCTCTGCCTCCAGCTTTAGCTTCTGAGCCTACAACACATGGAAAATCTCGTTGGTGTTGTGTCTGCAGCAATGACGCAGGTTCCAGTTTGGCAGCTGTGCAAGCATGCCAACTAGCCCTACTGTCACCTTTTGCTTCTCACGAAAGCGCTTCTGGTGCCGTCTGTTCAACTCCTTTGTTCTCTGCTTAGCATCTTGCAGGAGTGGTTGCAGCCTGGGCTGGTCAGCAAGCAACAAATGCTGAGGACTATGAGTCTCAAAGCTGCTGGCAGGCGTATTGTCCCAGCGTGGGCTGGCAACCCCGCAACTGTCCAAGTATGGCAGCCCTTCGTCGTTCAGGTAACCCACATGCTCGTCCAAAAAGTCAAGATCAGCCTCCTCGAACACGAGGGCTTGGTCGAAACCGCCAAGTGTGCCTAGCTCTGCAATTTGCTGCTGAGCCTGCACTGACTGCATCACATCCAACGCTCACCCCAGACACCCAACAAAAGAATCCTCGGAAACTCTCTTCGCTGCCCCCCTGCCTACGCTACGACACTAATGCTGGCGCTGTCGGAGCAGGAAGACACGGGCACTGGTTCGCACGGTCGAAAACACGCCTGACTGTCAGCTTCAGCTGCTGATGCAGTAAAGTAATGTTCTGATCACCCGTTGTGCACCCGAAGCGACGTTCGAAGGTGGTGTGGGAGGCTTCGACGCGGTTACATGATGTTATGACTCATGCTCGGTACTTACAGTATTAGTCTGCAGGAGTCTTGACCTAATGTCTCAGTCCAGTGGAACTGTGCTCAGCTCAGCCGGAATGTCTCAGTCAGGTCCATATCACGGTCTCGGATGCGGAGCCAGTCCATACCTAAAAGCTTTGACCTGGTATGATCTGGTACAAACAGGTATGATCTGGTACAAACTGGTATAATGCTCAGTGTAGAGCGTGTGGCGGTGCGGTGCGGTCCTTCATTACAGCATCGCTGCTGCAATTTCACTTGTTGTTTTGTTGCATCGAGTACATACCAACTTCCCAGCCTCTTGATTTCTGATAAATCCTACAATAGGAAAAGCAAGTTGTTTGGTTGAATGATCGATCGAGTACTGCAGCTTATCAGCTCTGGTAGAATGGCATATTGGTGAACAGGCCTACATCAACTTCAGTGCTCGCTGGAGTGTGTCCACAGCGCCAAGTCTAGCCAGTCCGAGAGAGAGAGAGAGAGAGGGTTTTACATCTTCAGCCAACCAACTAGGTTGTACAGATGTGCCAGGGTTGTCAATAACCTGGTCAGATCATCAATACTAAGTGTTTATCATGTCTAAACAGTCTGAAACGAATTCGTAAACAATCATGCGCTCCTTCTGGGCAAAGAAGGATCGCATTGAAGAGGTTCGAGAACTGAAAAGAGTGTAATACTTGTCTCTGAGTGGCTGGAAAATTGGACACTCAAAGACAAGATGATATTCATCCCCAACACTAGCTAGGGGACAATGTGGGCAAAGTTTCTTGTTTTGGCAGCCAGAGCAGTAACTTTCACTGGCCAGGCACGCACACATTATTGGCAAGCCTGCATGTAGGGCAAACCTGTCAGTCAAGGTCACGCTTAAGCAGCACCTGCATGCATTCAATTTGATGGACCTGACCGCAGCTTCTGCTAACAGTAGCATCTCATATAAGTGTTGGCTAGATGGACAAGTTGAGCAAATCTGGTTATTACTCTGCATATGACACTGTATCATTAGCTGGAACGCCTGTAAATTATTATTATTATTATATGACACTGTAACACAGTGTGTGCGTGATTTGTTGCAGACAACAATGTCATTTCCTTCAAGCAGGGCAACAGGGTTCCCAAGCAATGAAACGTATGAAATTCTTGGGGAAAAAGTATATAGTGATGCAGCTGTATGCCCAAGAGCAGTTGTGAAGACGCTGTACTTCACACTTGTTGGGTGTCTGGACATCAGCATGCTAGCTTAGATGAGTCACTGTTAACATGGCCAATTTACATGTATATGGACCCTTCACCATAACGTCTGTCTTCTTTGATATGGTCTTAGCTGCAACTGTGGTACAGCAGAGGATGAAAGTCTCTCAGTGTTTGACTGCACTGCAGGCCGTGCCCCTTATAGTGAATGACACCTGTAAACGATGTATCAGCCAGTGTGGCACTGGTTACTTTGATCATTATGACAATGATTACAACCACAATTCTGCTAATGCTAGCCCGTGAGGTGCATATACACAGCCTGATGATTGCCAACGTTTGCTGGGGTGGGTGTAATGAGTATGCTCACTGTAAGGAAGGCCAAAAGCTTTCACAAGGTGTCAAATGCTTAAGCACTCCTTGCATGACTTCTTCAGTTGAGCTCAAGCATGCCACGGGAACAAAGTCAATATTTAACTATATCACGACCAAAAACGAGCTACTATTAGTATAAATTGCACTGCAAGTCTCCTTGACTAACTGACTTCTTGGTGCAAAGTCAGCAGCGGGACTTAAAATAAGGTTAAAAGTGCCAGCACTACTGAGTACACACCGCCTCTGAACGAAGCCAGAAACTTTTCAGCTTGAAAACAAATTCTGACAGTATCTATTCTCCATTGGATCAAGTTAAACTTGCAGCTGCTGCTCCGGATGAGCTCAGGCCCAGGCGATCATGCTGATCTGTACATACACAATGCTGACAATGTACCTCAATGCACAATTGTCACACCCCAACGTGCCTCAGAAGTCACTCTGGTATATTTCCTATCGTAGCATCCATCGTCTGTCGTGCAATTTTAAAATGCAGCATGCAGTATAGCTCTGACATCGCTGCATCATGTTGATGTTGATGTTGATGTTGATGTTGATGTTGATGGCATGCTGTGCAGCAATTGTCATGCAACAAGTGACGATGAACAACCCTTGCACGCTAGCGCTGCTACTCTCTGCAAACTTCAACCAAAAACGTCATTGGCAATGACTTCAGACTCAGGCACGCCAGACCTGGCTGATGCCACACAGTCTTGCGTCCAATCATCCACCATGGCAAGTGCAGAGGCCTGTGACCAAGCTGAATCTGCATGTGGCATGACTTGCAATAAGCGACATGAGTGCTGTGATTGCAAAGTAAGCAATTCATGCTTTGCACAAACAGAAGACTATGAAGACCCAAGTGTCATGTGATCAAATTTGTGACTAGAGTTTCATTGCCTGAAGCTGCAGCATCATGCCGACAGGGTACAGGGTACATCATGAACCAAGGCTGCCACTTAAATGCAAGCCTACAAGCGCGCTTGTGCGCAGCACTGCAGCACAACTCTGGCAGTGCCATAACAAAGTTGAACTTCATTGAATTGCTTGGTCCAGTAAAGCAGTCAGGCTATTGTCTGATCTGACCCAAAACAAGGGGACAAGCTGAAGATCAACTCAAAGAGAGCTCTGCAAACCAGGCTACTTGTGTTAGCTTGGTTTTGTCTGAAGCCGTACAAGATGTCTAGCGAGCTGACTTGATGTGACACTACTGTTCCCAAAAGCTGTCAAGAGACTCAGTTCCTGTACCTGATGTAGCAGGTTGGCTGGAGCTAACAGGTGCGGCATGCAGAGGCTCTGCAGATGGGTCCCCTTCCTCTTCTGCCAGAGCATTTTCCATGGCTAAAACATTCGGCGATTGTGGGAGTGCATGGACTATGCCCACGCTTGCTTGCCACAGTGTCATGACCTACAGTGCGGAGGAAGCTGTCAGCTTGCTGGGTCTCAGACAGCTATCATCATTTAACAGAAGCAGGTATAAGCAGAATGGGAACTTCTGGGCAGCTTTTGCATGATTGGGTTTGCGTTCACAGTGGCACAATCTCTGAGTGGGTCAGGCAGGAATGAGGGGAGGTAGGCGAGGCAAAGGGTTAAAAAGCGACAAGGCCGCAAACTGGACCCACAGGAGGACCCCCCAGGCTGTGTAGGGCGTCTGTAACAAGGCATGCACCAAAGAATCCAGCGCTTGTGGTGCCTGCAAGTCAGAAACCTCTCAACTTGAAAAGAAAAAGAAAAGGAAAGTTTACGCTTTTCAGCGATCACAAAGGGAGCCTCCTAAGGTGGCAGCCCAGAGCTCCCCGCAAGCCAGGGTTTCAAGATGCAACCAGTCACATTGCAGAAAGTGTTAGGCAAGACAATGGCAAGCTTGGTCTGTGACGCAGTCACAGATGGGAGCATAGGCAGACACTGATGTAAAGATTGGCACGTCTTGTCCTGACTGTCATGAAGCAACTGCTCATGACAGTCGTTTCAATTTGAAAGCCCTCATGTTGTGAATCAAAGGCTGTATAGAACTTCTGCATTGTCCAGGTGAGAATGCTGAGAGTAGGTGGTGATGAAGGCTTGACTTACTTGGCCTGTTGCATAGACGATCGGCTGTAGCGGTTTGTTTTCACACTTTGATGCGAGGATAGGACTCAAGCCCAGGTCTGAGGGGCTATGGCTTGCTGCTTGAGCACGCTTCAATGCTGCTTTAGTCTGCACCAGCTCTGCCTCCAGCTGTTGCTTCTGAGCCTGCAACACATGGAGAATCTCGTTGGTGTTGCACCTGCAGCGATGACGCACATTCTAGTTTGAAAGATGTGAAAGCATGTCAACTAGGCCTACTGTTACCTTTCGTTTCTCACGAAAGCGCTTTTGGTGCCGCCTGTTCAACTCTTTTGTTCTCTCCTTGGCATTGCGCAGGAGTGGTTGGGGCCTGTGCTGATCAGCAAGCAACAGATGCTGAGGAGTATGAGTCACTTCTATACCAAAGCTGCTGGCAGCCGTCATGTCCCAGCTTGGGCTGGCAGTCCCGCAACTGTCCAAAAGCTGCAGCTCCTCATCGTACGGGTAACCCACAAGCTCGTCCAAAAAATCAAGCTCTGTCTTCTCAAACACGAGGGATTGGTCGAAATCGCGAAGTGGGCCTAGCTCTGCAGGTTGCAGATTAGCCTGCATCGATGGCATGGCACCCGACGCTCACCTCCTGCAAGCAGATACCCAGCGGAAGAAGCGTCGAGGATGATTTTCGCTGCCACCCAAAGACGCTGCGGCAGTAACGCTAGCGCTGATGGTGTTGGCGGAGCAGGAAGACACAGGCACTGTGCTGCTTCTCACGGTCGACAACACGCCTGACTGGCAGCTTCAGCGGGTGAAGCAGGAAAGTAATACGCACCCGAAGCGACGTTCGAAAGTGGTGTCGGTGGCTCTGCTGACTCGGAAAAACCTCGTCACATGAAGTCATGACTCATGCTCGGTACTTACCGTAAGATCTGCATGAGTCTTGACCTCGAGGCCGCAGCTCAGCTCTTTTCAATCTCACTCCAGATCTCAGTCAGGTCGGATGCGAGATTGTAATGACCTGATGCGGAGGCAGTTCAAACCTTGAAACGTGTGGCAGCGCGGTGCTGGCGCCCTCCTTCATTGCAGCATCGCTACTGCAATCTTCCTTGGTCATCGAGTACATCACGACTTCCCAGCCTATTGACTCTCCTAATGAATCCTACAGTAGGAAAAGTATTTCGATTGGTTGGTTGATCGATTGCTGCAGCTTGTGCAGCTCTGGTACAATGGCAGATCAGTGCACAAGCCTGCACCAGTTGAGTTGCAAATGCAGTACTGCACTAGTGCTCGCTGGAGTGTGTTTTCAGCGCCAAGTCTAGCCAGCCCGTTTCTTGAGTGTTTTGGCAGTCAAGAGCAGTATTGGCTTTCACTGTCCAGGCACGTGCACATATGTGCCATACATGCCTATATAGGGCGAGCCTGTCAGTCAAGATCGCGCTTAAGCAGCATCTGCTGCATCATGCATTCAATTCGATTCATCTCATGTATGTGTTGGCCAGATAGACAAGTTGAGCGAATCTGGTTGATACTTGGCATATACATTGTACTGCAGAAACGCTCAAAATGTGTTTTTGTGTGAACACACTCCTACATCATGCACAGTCTTTCTACAGCTCGCTACAGAATCCAGAACTGCAGAGCAGACAACGGGCACATGAGGTGCATGACGACAGCGCCTCTACAATACCACACACACTTTGATCTGCCCATCAGCCCATTTTTGTACAGGGTTCACTATTCTTAGCAATGTTGGTTGCATTGATCCAACACCACAGACCCTGTACAAAGAATACTTGTCACCCAGCCGTTGGGCTGCATTGACTTCCTGATGGGACATCTCGAAAAAAGCTTTTGACGTAGAAATGAACTGCTCAGCCCCATCTTGTCCCATGCATGGATATTGCTCTTTAAGATGCAGGATAGCACATATGGCTGGATAGCATGTACGGCTGAAGTATTTCTGAGCTTCATCTTTCTAGAGCTGTCTGACAGGCTGTACAGCTGATGAAGAATTTGGCAATGGCACTGAGCAATATGGGCGCACAACTCACGTATTTCCAGCACCACTACGCTTCATTGCACATCACCAGATTCCAGTTTGATCCGTCATTCAGGAAGCAAACTTCGGAACTTGCCTGAGTCGCAGATCAAAGGGCAGAGATGTGTTAAATCCTTGTTGACCCACTCAATCTCCCAAGCACTTTCAGCTGGGGTTTGCTGCGAAACCTCCTGAGAAACATGGGCAGAAGCATGTGCCAGCAGAAAGCGGTAGACAAGCTCTTCACCCCACCTGCCTACTTCCAAGTCAGTCTCCTTGCTCTGAGCGCTCGTTGCCAACTCAGGCAATGAGTGAGTCATCTGCAAATGTTGCACTCTCAGAAAAACTGCAGTTTGTATGCATACAGGCTGGGATGAATGTAGGCAGTCTACAAGCGCTGTGCAGACGCAGCATTTCCCATATTTTTTGGCAAAGCAGGTGCAATGGCAAGACTGACAACATCTATTTCACTTACTTATTCACTGGTTTATTTGGTAATGATTTTTTTATGTACGTATGTGTTTATGTATTTATTTATTTACTTATTAATTGAGTTAGTTAGTGTGCTTATCCATTTGCACTCATTGAGCACCCCAGCAAGTACAGATGTGTAACAGTCAGCTTGCAAGTGGACATGAGTCAAGTCCACCAAACCTGATGCAGCACAGCTTCAGAAAGGCTGAGCTCCTCAATGCCATCAGCAGCCTCCAGAGCCGGCACTGCAGACAAGTTGAATGGAACCCCTGTGGCAGCAAATGTAACTCCATCAGCTTCCTTTCCAGTTGGCAGCCTCATGTCGGATACTTGCAAGACACAATACACAGACAGCTGCAGCTTGCAGTCAATTGCACATTGCTGTCCCTGAGCTATGACCACTTCACAGGCAAGTTGTGTAACACATGTATGGAAACATGGTATGGCATGTATGGAAACATCAGCATAGCTATACAGCTTGATCTCTTTCCTTCAGCCTGGAGCTGCCTTCATGCAGTCTACCTAGTGAGAATCTGAGTGTCTCATCAATATTGTTGCCTGCAAGGTCTGTGCGCTCCAAGATACTGCTATGCCTGTCTGCCTTATGGATTGCTGACCCAAGCCGAGCTGCAATGTTCCTGTTGCCATAATCCTCACTGTGCAGGCAAGCTGCACCAGCCTCCAGACCATCATCAACCTGTGGAAGCCGTTCCTGGGATGTCTCATGACCAGGATTGCTTTCTGAGAGCAGTGCGTGATGCTGAGCCTCTATGTCCATCCAGCTGGGCTTGCTCTGACACTGATCTTGCTTGCTGACCTGGAGCATGCTTGCTGATCTGAGGATGACTGTGCATACCATCAAGATCCATTCCTGACGCATGGCCCTCGCCATCTGTCACCTTATTAGGCAATCTGGATGAGGAGGATGCCTCATTGCTTTGCTGCCAACCAGTGCTAGGTGCTGCAGCGTTCCTAGGCTGGGCACTGTCCGGCTGGCTTGCGGCTTCATCTGACAAAGGTGTGTTGGATGCCTGCTTGGGGGGAGGCTGCAGACCATCATGAAGGTAAGTGTTGCGAGGGCTGTCTGAGGCTGATTGGGCTGTCACAGCCTGACTGCCGGAGAGGGTACCCCGGGGCACGAGGGGGGCTGCAGGGGGCCACACCTCCACCTGTGTTATCCCAAACAGGGTCATACTTTAGTTTTGGCTGCTAGCACAGGTGATTTTGCTGGTTTATGCAATGATAACCAGTGCGATAAGTGGTTCTTGCTGTCAGCAAGTTGCGAATAGAGCAAATCGTTCCGTGCTTGCTTGAAAACTTGTTTAGCTTGAACAACACAACTGCTTGCAAAATGCATGCAATGTAGATCTGGTTTCACATGATCACTAAGAAACAAGAAAAGGATGAGTCAGCCTAAAACACTATCTGACCCCTTAATCTGACAGGTTACGGAGACACATAGACACATTCAGAGGTGACTCTGTAGGGGTTTGTTGTCACACGCATGACCTTCAGTACCTTCTGCTTTGCCTTTGGCGGTCTGTCTGTTGCTGTCCTGCCTGCCTGCCTATCTTCCGTGCTCTGTGTAATGCTATTCTCATCCTCCTGCTCACCCAGTTCTGCTAATTGGGCGCGCAGATTGTAGGCAGCAGGCGCTTTGGAGACAGGCACTGCCCATACTTGCTCATGTTCTGGCAGGGCGCGAAACCCACGCCTGTCCATGAAGGCTTCCTTGCTCTGGCCTGCCAACTGCACATTCACAAAGACAGGGTCATGGGCAGCTGGCCAGCACCAATGCAAATGAACTCACTGCTTGACACAGATGATCTGGTAGTGGTCCTTGCACATCACTGCAAGGCTCTAGGTCCTGGCCTGTCTGTCACTTTCTACCCACATGCTCTTTTCCTTCAGGCATGAATGGATTGGTACCATGCAAAAGACCATCATAGTAGCACCCACGTCATGATTCAGCCTAGCTGTTCTGCACTGTGTCTCACAGGATGAGTGGGCAAAATGAGATGATGTGACAACAATTATGCCGGTGATGTTTGTCATGCCATCTCAGCATGCACTGTCACACAGATCATCCTCAGCATGCACTGTCACACGGATCACTCTTGATGGCTGCTTCCATGTATGGGACATGGTCCTGTAAGAGTTGCACGACCTCCCTGCTGTTCTTCTGGAAGAGGTCACACCCCTTGAGAGCAACCCCCTTGCTTGAAGGCAGCCAAGGCAGGGTGCGCAAGGCCAGGCAAAGGAGCTGTGGAGTGTGATGCTCCTACCTGCACATGCATGCGCTACTGTACTGATCCAATCCTTCAACATTATTGTCACATCTGCCATGACAATGGTGCAGGCCTGGACGCAGATGAGAATGGCTTGATGACCAATGGAGAATACGTTTTGCAGAAACAATGGGTGGTGCAGCAATCCTTCAGGCAACCTTATTTGTAACAGTACATGTTGCGCGCATACACTGGTACCCAGCCTGAATGTCGGTGAGTGTGAGTGTGCGATTGCTGTTGACACGAAGATGACATGGCAAGATGTGGGTGTATACAGAACAGGCAGCTACGGGCTGTCGCCTCAGGGGCGTCCGCTATGACTGCTGAAAAGCGCGAATTTTTCTCGTTCTTTCAACAGAACAGGCGCAACTGTATGGCAAGCAGCACCTGACTGCTGTGTACAGGTGGCTGTCAGGCAGCGGCTGTAAAGGACCTCCCAGCGCGAGGACACAATGCTGGCAACATTCTTCAAGCTGGTCAGCATCTGAGCCTGATCCTCTGCTTCCTGGGTGATCGAGCGCACAACTGCCTCAAAGTCGGCTCCTGAGTAGTCACTGATGGTCCAGCCAGCCTGTGGCGCATCGCCCAGATTGACATCTGCCCATGGCGATGCTGCTTTTTCTGATGGCTGCAGTAAGATGGTCTGCTGTGACACGGCAATGTGATCAGCTGCACCCAACTGTAGCAGCAGCCTGCGCATCTGATCTGTTGGCAGCATCTCCTGCTGACTATATCTGCTGGAAATCATAGTGAAGCTGTGCTCCGGAACCAAATGCTGCAGATCTATCTGCAGGAGGCACAGAAGAGCATTGAGTCATCTGTAAGAGCCTAGTGAGAGGTCGTGCAGAGTGAGCAAGTTGCTGTACAACCAGGAGTTTTAGCAAATGACAAGAGTGACAAGTGGTTGCCTGATTGTGCAGGCTGTTGGTGGCAAGCAGGGTCTGGCTTTGTTATTGCTCTTCAATCCTAAAACGTCTGTTTAATTCAGGAAAAAGCCCTACACTGGGAATCTAAAAACAGAGAAACGTCTGGCGACAGTAAAAACGCGTTTCTACACTGTAAAGATGTTTTAGACGTTCATGCAAGGCTGATCATTTTGCAGCAACCAGATGGCAGTATACATCACGGCTGAGTTGCTGGCACCGTCAAGGGATTGTAGCATGAAGCACTCTGTTTGTATCCTGACATGTGAATTCATTTGCCATGCGCAAAGACAGAGCGTGCATGACAGTAGATCATGCTACAGGCATGCGACTGTGGCCTGGCAGAAAGAAATAAAAAGACTGTGCCTTTTGGTGTCAATTTAATGAGAAGCCGGGCTGCCCAGGCTCATGGCCTGGCATGCACATGCACTGCAAATTCAAGAAGGACAGCACCTTGCAGCCCAGTGACATGGGCATATGCAGAGCAGAAGCATCAGCAAGGCGCATGGGTCCTTGATCAGTGCAGATGACTGCATCTCTGTGCAGCTGCTCAAGCAGTCTGATGCCTTCTGGTGTGCTCACTGGTCCATCAGCAACAGTACGCTGTAGCAGTTGAGAGTGCCCAATGAAAGCCAGCAAAGCCACCAGGTGATCAGCTGGGGAGTTGCAGGCAGAATCTGCTTGGAAGGCTGGCATGACATAGCGCTGAATCACATCCAGGTGTGTTAGATCACGCACCCCAAGGATCTGCACATGGCATCAAGCGAGCTTGCACTTGACGTGGATTGACAGCTGAGTGACAGCTGAATGTGCATTGAACCCAGTCCCGCAATGACAGGAAGCAGACCTTTGAATGCAGGGCTAGCTAGACACGTACATGCATTTGTCAGTTTCTGCCAGAAAACGTATAGACATTTGTACTGAAAGATGCACATCCTTGCCTGCAGCATCTTGTGTAACTTTGGCTTGTCATCATCTGATACGTCAACAAACTCCTGTGCCAGGACGTTCAGCCCAATGGTTTCAAGCTGCAAGTTGCATGCGCGCAATGCAAGCTGCAGGCTTTGTTTCTGCTGCTGAGATGGGAGATCCTGCTCAGCTGTTGAGGTGCCTGCTGGTGCACAGGCTGGCATCACAGGCATGAACAGATTGCTCTGTGCGTCAGTCCCTGCAACACATGTTGCTGTCACAATGTTGCAGTCACAAAGCTAACCTATGGACCATTGTTGGTATTTTCCCCTGATTGTATTCATGGTCACTTTCAGATGAGTGCAGCTGTATCTATGCTGATTCAGCTGCAGTCAAGACAGCAGGCTAGGTCAAAGGCAGGAGCCGTCCTTGCAGACAGTAAGCATTGTAGTATCTCAGTCAATGCCCGTACAATTGAATTACAAGAAACGGTGTACAAGCTGCTCATGGACAGCATATGTCACAGGCAGCAAACCATCCTGTGCACTGATGCGAAGCTGCAATGGCAATGTCTGGCTGCTGAAGCTGAGAAGAACAAAACTTACCGGCTGCAACCCATTTGCCTGGCGAAACAGGAAACATCGGCACAGCTTTCAACTCCAGAATCAAAGTCTGAGCTGCAGGGCTGAGTTTGATGTCTTGGGCTCGGAGGCTTCGGATGTGGGGCTCTTTGGTTGCCAGCATGTCGAATATGCAGGCCAACATCCTGCTGCACCACTGTGCCCCCAGTTTGGGCAGCATGCCCTGCTGTGTTGCAGTCTTCAGCAAGCCCAGCAAGTGGTCTGTGTCTAGCAGCTTGATGCCCAGGTGCAAGCGCAGAGCGCTTGTGCAATGGAGAGCAGTCAATGCTGGGTGGACGTAGTTGACGCTTGGGACGCACAGGGAGATGGCATGGGCTAGCAGTCCACGTGCTGCATCGGTGCCGGCATGTGAGATGACAGCCTCAGCTGGCAAGATCCAGGTGCCAGTTTCTGTTGCGATGCATGGCGCACCACGCAGACAGGTGATGATGGCTTGTGGCAATGGCGCAAAAAAGTCCTCAGCCTGCATAGACACAGCCTCTTTGTATGCACATGAAGCCCACTAAGCACATGCACATGCATCCCACTAAATATCTGCACCTGCACATGCACATGCAGCCCAATAGATATTTGCACACGCACATGCACATGCAGCCCACCAGGAATCTGCACATGCAGCTCAGTGGGTATCTGCACAGGCACATGCACATGCACACACACATGCAGCTAACTAGGTATCTGCACAGCATTGCTGTCAAACATACACTCGTCTTTTTGACATAGTGTGCTGTGATTGTACGGCACTGTGAGCTTTGAGTCCTCCCGGCCAATGCAATGGCGTATAACTCGGACATTTGACAGGCAATTTGACAGGCAGCCTGACAGATAATTTGACAGGCAAGCAGAACAGTAATCAGCAAATCGGAGTCATGATACCTCTCCTGGTAGAGGAATGCACTGCAGCCAGTGGTTGACCCATTCAAGGTGCTCTGTGCTGGGCTGAGCCTTGAAGGCTTCCAGGGCTTGGAGGAAGAGCTGTGGCAGATGACCCTGGTTCCATGCACTGTTGCTTTCGACTGCTTCTCTTGATGATGGTACAATGAAGTTGGCCTGCAGACAGCAGCCGCATCTGTGTGTCATCATGACGTGTGAGCATGTTTGCCACATATTTCTGAGAGTAAACAGTCAGGAGAAGCTGACGAACAGAAAAACAGACAGTCAGACACCAAACCAGAGGAATAGAAGACTGTTTACATCTTGCATGCAGGCTCTTGACCGACAAGAGCATCTGCCTTCAGTTGGGCTCTTGAATTTGCTGTACTTGCATGATGATGGGCAAGCATGCTTTTGTAGCAGAACACAGCAGTGCTGACCTTCAGGTGTTGCAGACAATGCACGTGACAAAGTTGATGCTAGATACGCCTACCCTACATCTACCTTACACTATTGCATTGCCTCACAGCGCTGTTGCAGGTAGCGTTGGTTGATTCACCTGGATGATGAAACGCAGGCCGTATCTACGGAGAGGCAGAAATGCAAAGACTTGCTGCTGGCTCAGCTGCTCTGAGTTGAGTTCAAAGGCTAGTGCCAGGTCTGTCTGCTCCACCTCCAAATCCAACCTCTTCACACCTGTGATCAGAGCATGCATGTAGGAGCAAGCTTCCAATCTGCACACAGGCCACAGCAGGATGCCTGCAGTGAGTTTGGCGTTCAGCTTAGGCGGTCGTCCAAGAAAGGTGGTCCAAGTAATGTCAACTGCGGAGTACAGCACCATGATGGTAATTGTAAGTTCATGGCAGGCTGAGTACATCTGGCTGAAGGGAAGGGAAGGGAAGGGAAGGGAAGGGAAGGGAAGGGAAGGGAAGGGAAGGGAAGGGAAGGGAAGGGAAGGGCAGGAAAGGACAGGACAGGACAGGACAGGACAGGACAGGAAAGGCAAGGAAAGGAAACTAGATGCCTTCCAGCAATCATAACAGGAGGCTCCTAAGGCAGCAGCCCGGAGCTTATCTGGCTGAACAGTACCATTGGCCACCAGCCATTTCTGGCTATGCTGGGCCTCTGATCCGTATCGCAGCTCTACCACACCATTGGGCAGCTGGCGACGAAGCATGACAGCATCCTTGCCTTCAACAGTGCGGTCTGTAATGGCAATGCATTGCAGCTTCTGAGGAAAGAGCAGCAATGTTGGCTGTATGTCATCAAAGTTGTGCAGCAGCTGAGCCACCGTCTGCTGCAGTGCCTGCAGTAAACATGGTTCAAGATCGCTGATAGCCTCAAAAGCAACAGTGTTACTTACTTGGTATTGCCTGAAAAGAAGAGAAAAGACTACGCATTTTGGCGTCAATTTGATGAGAAGCCCAGTATTATACTGGGCTGCCCAGGGTTGGTAATGCTTGACATGTTCCTTGCATGTATGATGGATCAACATGCCTGTGCCTGATGGCTAGAGTCAATGATTGCCAGTGACATCACAGTGTTGAGTTACAGTGGCAATCAGTCACATGCATCGATCAGCAAGGCAGAGGCAAGGCATTTGAGTGAAGATGCAACACCTGGGTCTTTGCAATGGACTAGGTTGATGCCATGCTTGAATGCATCTTGCATGCACAGCAGGCTGAAGGATGTAACATTTCATGTTCGGCATTGACAGGAATGACTGCAGCAGCTCACCTGCTTGTATGGCAAGTACACTTGAGTCACGGCTGACTGGAGGCTCGGCACTCGAGGCTGAGCATGAAGTCTGCCAGGCACCCATGTCGGCAGAATGTAGCCCAGGGAGTGATGCTGGATCAGGTCAAAACTGATGTGGAAACCATTGGAATGGATCTCAGCAACATCTGTGACCTTGAAGACAGACTTGAAGCCTATACCCTTCTGCCCAATGTAGCCAACCTTGTGCTGCTTTGTGGAATTGCGCACATCACAAAGGGCCCGCACATTGTGCTCAGAAAAGCCTACCTGCACGGTACATGCACTGTTGCTGCGTCGTGACAGCCTGCAAAGGAGTGCCTTATTCAACATGTGTGTTGGTTACATCCATGTTGAGAAGTCGCTGCTGCTATTACATTCACAAAGTTGTAGGACTTTTCCAACATGAGAGCCTCTGTGTGTTGAAGCGCAATCGCAGTGTTCTGCACTGATTCATCGGGGCAGATGTGTGCATCTGGAGATATGCCGGAGTTGGTCAACAAACCTCGTTGTTGAGAATGGTGATTCCTTCAGCATTCAGGATGAACTCCAAAGCTGGGCATACACCTTCATCGTATACATTGTCATCAGCGTTCTGCACTAGCTCAAGCACAAAGTGGACATCCTTGGAATACAGGTCCTGAGACAGGCGTTGCAGTGCCCGACCAAGTCTGTCATTCGACTTCTGCCGCAAGCCAGTCCCCACAGCGTCCAACTCAACCCCAATGCCAAACTCTACTTCGCAGATGTCAGTGATCACTTGCTGACATGCTTGGCTGTACGCATCTGCTGCTTCTAGATCTGGCTCAGACAGCTGATGCCTGCTCATGTGCTGAGTCAGAGTGTTGATGACTATATTTTCAGGAGTCGTCATCTCATCTACTCCACTTTGCTTGCCATCTGGACTGCTTGCGGCTGAAATGGGTAGCAGCTGATTGAGACTGAGGAATAATGCATCTGGCACTGCAGGCTGCTGACTTTTGGCAAGGCCTGTAATGTTGGCCGGTGCTGACATGCTTGGGTGACCTGAAGCAACTGCTTGGCAGCTCTCGGCTGCAGCTAGGTGCAACCAGTGATCTTGCCAGGTAGAAACGCCCAGCTGGATGCCCAGGCCATGCAGCATCTGGACAGCTGCATTGTCTTTGCAAGCATGCAAGACAGCAGCTTCAGCCCCGGTTTCACTACCTGCCACCTGTACGTTTGAGGTGGTCAATTACATTGCTAACCAGCAAACACCATGTTCATGCTTGTGTACTGTTCTGCCTGTCAAATGGAGATGGGCCACACTTCTCCAAAGTGTGCCCTGCAGGCGCTTTGCGCAGACAACATCTTGAAACGGGCAAGTAATGTACAGTCCAGGACAAGAGAATCTTGGCTCTTGTGCAACGCACGTATGCTCTGTTCAGCGCAAGAGGTAGAAGAGCAGAGCCTCACCGCAGCAAAGGGCTGCAACAACAGCTGCTTTGCCAGCATGCTCCTGATGTGCTTGGGCAGCTGCATGAGGCACTCATGAACAAACGTGGCAGCTTTGTCTGTGTCACTCGCTGCATCTACAGTCTTGCCTGCGCAGAGTGTCTCCAGAGCAGCCTACAAGCAATGCCAATGTTACACATACACAGTACATGCGGGACACATCAATTCAATCGCCATCTATTGAGAGCTTGACGACTGAGGATTGCCAGAACAAGCACAGCATGTTAAACCCACACTTTGCTGTGATCTGGCTAAATCAGCGATCAGACAGAAGAAAGTGTGAGTCTCCCAAAAATACAGTTGTACAGAACGCTAGCCTGCAATGGTTGGCAACATGCTGAACATAGAAGCACAGTTTGTACTTGCACCAATGGGTAGCTTGCAAGGGCAGGGCCAAGCACTTACCTGGGAGTGACTTGCACCAAATGGTAGCTCGCAAGGCAGGGCCAAGCACTTACCTGGGAGTGAATGGCACCAATCGGTAGCTTGTAAGGCAGGGCCAAGCACTCACCTGGCAGGGAATGGCACCAATCGGTAGCTTGTAAGGCAGGGCCAAGCACTCACCTGGGAGTGACTTGCAAGCAGAGCTAAGGGTGTGCTGGCCAGCCCTCCCGCAGACACCATCATGCCAAGCACTGCTGCCATTGCTGCATTGCCATGACCAGCAGATACAGCAATCAGGAACTCGCTTGGTGTGGCTTTGGCATCCACCTTTACAAAACACCGTCCTGGCAAAGCCAGCACTGTCAAGTTGGCACCAGCACCTGCAAACGTGACTGCAAAGGTTACATGGCTATTGTGATCCCCTGGCACATCACACACACATCAGCAATGAGCACAACAAGCTCACAGGGCTGTCTGCTTTTCAAGAGGCGGGTATGTGCTGCAAGATATGAAAGACGTCAGCAAATGCGCATGCAAAGGTGCAATCAGAGACATGCACAATGGCAGCTTGCTTGTTGAGCTTGTCATTGTGCCATGCAATGATCAGTTGTAAGCAAGGAGATATTTCAGCATGCCATGCTGACCATACCATGTTGCTGCAAGAACGTATGCAGAGGACCCAAACTTGTTTCTGCAGCAATGGTCCACTGCAGCCATTGGTCAAGATCTGTCAAGTATGGGGCAGCTTGCAGCATATCTATGGCCATTGCCGTGCTGACAGGAGAGCCATGTCTTTTTGCTGTACTTGTCTGGCATGTCAAGGCCGTGAGAGATGCTATGGCAACACTTGCATCTAAGTCATAGCCCTCCTGTAGCTTTCTAAGAGTGGTTATGCCTCCATGACCCAGCTGCTCCACAGCAATCACACTGCCAGCAGAATTTATCTCATTGCTTAGACAGCACAGCAATTGCTTAGACAGCACAGCACAGCACAGCACAGCACAGCACAGCACAGCACAGCACACCACACCGCAGCATGGCACAGCACAGCATGGCACAGCACTGCACTGCACAGCACAGCACAGCACAGCACAGCACAGCACAGCACAGCACAGCACAGCACAGCACAGCACAGCACAGCATGGCACACAGAACAAGCTCATCAGTAGCCACAATGCTGCTGAGCGGACGCCTAAGTGGCACAGCGGGAAGTAGCATCAGACAGTACCTGAAGTGGTCGCAGAGTGCACACTTTAAAGCATCCTCGCTGCTCCCTGCACCTTGCTGCAGGGCCTGTTGCAGTACTTGCATCACCTGCAGTGCAACTCAATCATCTCAATGCTCAACAATATTTGCTGGTTCTGTAGTGCCAGCTAAGCCAAGATAGACCACAAGATAGCTATTGAGGCTGGGACAAAGATTAGCCAAGCAAACAGTTGATCTGTATCCAATACCTCATGGAAAGAGGCGAGAGTGTGTCCATGTTGGAGATCAGCCATACCAGCAGTTCCATGACTGTTTGCAAGCCATTGCAGCATCGAGGCGCCATGGCCAAGCTGTGCAAAGTTGGCCACCTGCATACACCAAATGAGCAATGTTGGTGCTTGAACAATATGTATATTGCAAACCAATTGCAGCTATGTTGCACAGCAACTTTGACATGTTGCCTGGCATATCATGTACACCCAAGTACAGACACGGCAAGCTTTTGCTGTGCTGATGCGTGGGTACATGATTTGCTGTTGCACTGGTTTTGCCATTATGTAAACCACACACAAAATGCAGCAGCATCACTATCTCATTTCCTCAATGAGTTGTAGCCTGACAGCACCTGAAAGTGATGCAGCAAGCGCTGCTCCAGCCTAGCTAGTGAGCTGACACTGGTGCCATCTTGTAGCTCAGCCAAGGCAGCTGCCAGGCTTGCTGCGTCCACTGGTCTAAAAGCATCTACTTGATTACTAGCTGGTGGACACCCATGAGCCTGGTCTGTTGGCTGCTGAGTAGGCTGACGGCCTTGTAGCGCAGTCTGCTGAAGAAGAAACTCCTGAATGGTGAGTGCGGCAAGCTCTGCATGTCCAGTGCTGACATAGGACTGCAGCGCTTGCAACAGAACTTGTGCTAGACAGTCGGTCTGCCAGAACAGTAGTATCCTCTTCTTGACTTTCTTTGAGGCTTCAGCTCCATAACCAAAGGCATCAGACAGTTGCAGTGCCAATGACAGCAGAGCTGCTGAGCTGTCCTGCCCAGAAGCTTCCTTAGCCACTCGGAGCATGTTCCAACATAAAGCAAGCCACCTTGTGCTGGCCACTGATGCAGTGCCGGCTGCAGGATCAACAAACAGACTGGGGCTGAAATCTGCAGCATCTGTAGCTACCTTTGACCCAATGCTGATCATGCATTGTAACAGCTTTTCCCCAGCAAGACCCTTGCCAATCAGCATGATTGCTTGCATGAGCAGACCAGCAAGCAAGTCTGCCTGCCAGAACTTGATGTGGTGCATGCTGCCAGCTGTTTGCTGCATGGTGTCCTGGTGCCCAGACTTGGTCTGCACTCCAGAGCTGCTGTAGACGTGTCTTGCAACAGCTTCACAGAATGAGGCCAAGCTCTCCTGCTCATCAAGCTGCCTGACGAAACTGGCAACTGATCTCCAGGACGGCAAGGGAGACGCCAACATGCGGGCAGCAACAGTGCCTGTTCTGTGAAACACTGGATGATGCTGCTGCTGATTAGACGCAGCCATTGCCATGAGGCTCATGTTATTGGCAGACCCCTGTAGCAGACACCAATTTTGGCTGTCATGATCATAAAACACCTGTCTACTACTTCTCATGTGACAGACATTGTGTTTCGCATAACATAGATCAGACATGCTATAGAAACTGTTAAGTTGCATGACCAAGCTCAAAACAGATAGGCACAGGTGTGGCTGATTCAAGGTCCCCTGCACTCGCTCCCACTCCTTGCTTGAAAGCCCTCTTACACTTGATGCGTGGTCTTTTCTCCATAACACAGAATGGCAGGTCGTGCTAATATACTTCTCATATATATATGCTGCATGTTGTTTCTTGCTCGTCATAGCAAACACTGTGTATCTGCCTACCTCAGAGTCTGCCAACTTCTTGGCTTCAAGCACCCGTTGAGCTACAAGAAGACGCAGCTCCTGTAGCTCCTCAGCCTCTTTTTGTTCCAATGCAGCCACTTCCTGAGCGTGCTTGCCCTCAATTTCAGCTTTCTGAGCTTGAGCACTCACTTGTGCGTTTGCTTTGAGAGCAGCGACCTGCTGCTGTAGAGCGTCATTGGCCTCGTGCTCGTTGCGTCTCATGTCAGAAGCCATCTTGATGTAGAAGCCAATACCTGCGTATGCCCAATGCCTGCGGCCAGTGTTTTGTGACCTGTCATTCATCATATGCATGATGCTATGTCCTGTATGCAGTCAAAGCCACTGCACCACTGCAGCACTGAAGCAGCCCCCCAAAATCAATCTTTTTCAATACATCAGGCCACACAAAACACAGCAAGCAAAGGTTTGGAGGGTGGTCTGCAAGTGAATGTTGCAATCTGTTGCCACAGCATGAGCATGGGAAGCTCACCATGGGGTCCACTCCATGCTTATCAGCTACTATCTGAGCAATCTCCCCAAAGGCAATGTTCTTGCGGTCTGGGCCCTTTGAACGACGCATTAAACTGTTGAGAGCTTCCATCACCTCAACAGTTGTCACCTGACGCAAGACACATGGCATTATGTAGCTAAAGCTGCATTTCACCTTTGAAAATCAGCAGGCTCTGCTGCAGACATGATTGCAAAGTTCCAATACACAGCTTGCTGCAGACGATGGTCGGCTTTGAATTGCTATTATAGCACATAAGGCAGATAAAACCTGCAGAACCTCCTGTTGGTCTGGGGGAAGCTTGAAGACTGTCCGCACCAGAGGGTGCGCTGTGATTGGCCCAATGGTCAATGCATCAAAAGTTTCGACACCTTCAAAGCTGCATATGGTCTGTTCCATGTCATACACTGAGGCCAGCATCCTGCAGCAGGCATTTTTTGAGACATACCAGTGACACACCAGTGATGTCTCAAGCCAGTGGCACTGGCAAGGCAGCGGCAGTGGCAAGCTGCTACCTGGTGGTTATGTAGGTGGTGATGTATGTCACAAGATGGCTGTCAAGCTCGCTGAGTCGCCGCAGGATTGGCAGCTGGCGAGGGTTGCCCAGTCCCAATTCCTTGTACTCCAGAACCCCAAGCTGTTGACAAACCTGGTTTATTACAAGCCCAGATGATACATGCCTCCTGCTCCTGTGCAGTTCTTGTTAAATAGTGGCGACGAAGTTTGACCCTGCGCTCTGATTGTACACCAGACTCACTACCTCCACCCCATGGATTCGCTCAAGTCTGCAAGCAAACCGCCAAACCGGGCTGAGTATACTTCAAGAGGTAGGCATTTGCACGTAGGGATTGAATCGGGTGCTTAGATACCTGCATATATTGCGACATCTGTCGAGCAGGCTTGAGATGTTAGACATACCAAAGGCTGCGAGAGTCAGCCGGGTGCCGTGCGTGGCTTCCCACCGAGACGGAAGATCGGCCAGCTGTATCTTCCCATCCCAACTCTTAAGAACACTTTTCAGGTCATTTTGCAACTGCATGCTTGTGCTGCTTTTGCTTGACATCAGAAGTGCGTCGAAGCAACGCGCACAGCGTGTTCAAGATGGGTGACTTGCATGTCACAGGATCACTACAGCGCGGTGCGGCGATGCAGTGTTGACAGCCAAGCTGCTGCAAGAAGCAGTGAGAACGATGCACCCCTGTTCTGTTGTACGTCGACAACACCAACAGCCATCAGGTACAAAGTTCGGTGCATTTGACTAATGCCAAACACGGCAACAGAAGGTGCTAAACCGAGGTGCAACGCACACACACACGGGAGCGGCTCTTCCACAGCTTCAAATGCTTACAGCAGCTCAATCCTGGAACGCTGAGCTGTGTGCTGTCCTTCTCCTCCTTCTCATATCTGTGTGATCCTCCTGACAAGCTGAACAAGGATTGGCAAAGCCTGTTGAGAAGCCTGTTGTTTCAGCATGGCGCGTACATGCAACCTGATCTGCACGAGCTGTATTCGCCAGGCTGAGCCGGCAATGTAGATTCTTCTAGGTTGGCAAAGTAAACTGAGGCGACGCACTTCGAGCTTATGGCAAAGATGAAGGTGAGGGCACTCTGCCCTGAGAACTACAACATAAGTATGCACAGCACAAACCATCCCAGTTGAAGTCGAATGAGCTGTTCATGATTCACGCCACTGCACCCAAGTTAATTGCGTGCTTGATTTGCATCCTGAGGGTTCTTGCTTCCTGTTGCAGGCTAACATGGAAGTCCTACAAGGCCCGCTTCTGGAGAAGGTCTTGGGCAAATTGGAGTGCTGCCGAGATCTGCTACGCTGTGCAGCCGTCAGTAAGTTGTGGCTGCAATTGGCTTCAAGAGTTCAGCCAACATCCCTATATCTCCCATACACCTGGCGTCGGCAGCAGTCTCTGGTCACCCCTCAGGAGTTGCTGCAAGTTATGCAGTGGCTGCACCGCAAGCAACAAGCAGGATATTTCAGCCGTCTTGAACGGTTCACTCTGGGGATAGCTGCTGCTGCTGAAGAGGAGTTAGCTCCAGCTTGTTACCAAGGAGACCTTCTCAGCGCATTCATGCACTCAAGTTTGGTGTATGTCAGCTTCTGGCAGCTGCAGGTTTTAGATCTGGGTGGGCCTGTGCATCTGGACACCGTTCTGCCAGTACTGCCAACTGCTTTGTTAGATCTTACTCTGCGTCCTTACTGCAAGCACATGCCCATCAAGTGCTGCTTAGCACCTTTCAAACGGTTTTCCCAATTGACATCATTGGCAATTGGCCTTTATGATAAGAGCCCAGCTAAACATGTCAAGGGTTCTTTTGTATTGGATGTTTGCTTGCCCACTTTGGAGAGCTTGAGCTTAGATCCATGGCCCATTGAAGCTCATGAGGATCACCCTTTTGCGCAAAGTTTGCCAAATGTGCGGATTCTCACGGCACATGTTGCTTGCAACAAGGCTCAGAGTCTGGTGGTGTTGCCGTCGATTGAGTTGCTTGGATTGATTTTGCATGATATAGCGAAGTCAATGAAAGCTTTTGGTAACAAGATTCCTTCAATCAAGATTCTGACTGGGTCACAGCTGAGGAAGCTTCATTTGGTCGGACCTCTAGCCACCCCTTTCCGGCTTGACCTTTCTGAGCGCTTAGACCACTTGTATGTTGCCCACTATGACTGCGGCAGAAAGAGCAATTGTCTGACTGTGGGTCAGGAGAACTCTCATTTCCCTCGGCAAAATGTAGAAATGCTAGGTTTGCACTATGATGACGTTCGCAGTTGGTACTGAAGAAAGCAATGCTCGACTTTACCTGAGCAGTACTGTTTTGTCACTTGTTATGATGTTTTGGCTGCGCTGTATTCCTTTGGTGTCATCCAGATTTTGTGGACAAACAGTGCACCTGGAGGTGTTTGCATAGGTTTGTCAACATGACCGAGAAGCATTTTCATTGATAGTTTTGCTTGCTAACACATATACAATGCACAAATTCTGGGTTTGATTCTGAGCAAGAATAAACTTGCTGATTGGGCATCTGGTTACGGTCTGTATTGCATTTCTTTGCTAGGCCCCAATCATGTTGAAACTCTGAAGCTCTGAACAAGCCTGTCTGGAGGGAACTGACTTGCGTCGCACGTACCTGATGCCTGCTGGCTAAGTACACGGATTAATTAATCTTACTATTATTATTATTTTGAAACAGTCTACAATGCGAAATCTGGTGCCCGCTGGGTTGTGTCCGTCTGCCGCCTACGGGGTGACGTCCTACAGTCCAAGTACCTGCACAGAGGGCGAGTCTGCGTGCGCCGACTGCCTAGATAGATATGTAGTCTCACGCTGTCCCTTTGGCGAGGCGATAGGACTCCAGCCAGTTGCCTTGATCAACAAAAGCTGACGTCTCTGTGTTCGACAGCCGATACTTGCAACTCACAGGCTGGGGGCGTCCCGCACAACAGGTGCATATTTACCTGCCAGCTTTTGAGAGTTGTTGTGCCCTATTCTAGCTGTGTGATACTCCCTTCACTATCGTGCACTGTGGGTATGCAGAGTAGAATGGAGGCACTACAGGGTGAGTTACTGGAGAGGATCCTCAGCAACATGCAGGACACCACAGGCCTGCTTTTGCAGTGCTCGCTTGTCAGCAAAGCATGGCAACAAGCAGTGTCCAGAATCTATCCACGTGACCTGGAGCTTCCAAGAACACCAGATAGGCGCACTCCAGTGACTCCCGAGGATGTCCTGCAGCTCATGCAGTGGCTACAGCGCAAACACTCAAAAGGCTACTTTGGGCAACTTGAGACCTTGACACTGTTGATAGCGCCTGCTGTTGATTATAACTGCTCAGCAGCTTGTCTGCAAGGAGATTTGCTTACTGCATTTCTCCACTCTACGGTGGCGTATTTAAACTTCTGGCACCTACAAGCTCTGACAATCCATGGTCGACTACGAATGGAGACTATTTTACCCATACTACCAACAAATCTGCGGCATTTATGTTTGGAACCTGATGGTAGTCTGATGCCCCAGACTGTTTCTCTGGCTGCCTTTGCGCCGCACACCCTGTTGGAGACCCTTGTCATTGCAGTCAATGATGTAGTCACACAGGAGACTCCTCAAGGCTCAATCATTTTGGACAGCGCTCTGCCTACTCTTCAGAATTTGACCCTAGATCCTTGGCCCTTCCATGTACACAAAGACCAGTCTCTTGTTCAGTGCCTGCCTAGGGTACAAAACTTGGCTGTCCATGTGTTTTCGAACAAGACTCAGATGATGCTTGCTCTTTCATCCTTGAAGCACTTGACTCTCATTCTGCATGATTACTCTGAGCCTTTCAATCCATATGTACCACAGCTGCAGGTCTCGTATGCCTGTCAATTGCAACAGCTTTTTCTGGTAGGCCCTGCCACAACGCCATTTCGCCTTGATCTCACTGATAAACCAGCTCATTTGCAGGTTATCCATGTTGCTGCTGGCAGGAGTGAAAATGCTCTATATGTAGGCCACTCACAGTACTCCCTCCCTGAGTATTTCAATGACCTTGGTTGGTATTTTGAGGGCGGGTTATAGTAGGTTGATTCATGTACAGCACTGTAATGTCACTATAGTGAGCTAGAGTCAGCAGAAGCATGCAGCGTAAGATGGCATCACAGCAGTTCAGTGTGTGTCGTCGAAGCAATCCACACTAAACGGCAACCTTAAAAGATATGAACATGGCAATACAAGACACTTGAGTATTATTTGCTGGCACTTTGTCCTGCATATGCAAAACACTGAGTTGCAAAACCACTGACAGGATGCACTGACACTGCTACATTCCAGGAACGCCATTCCTTATGCATGACATGCAGCTGCAGCAGACCATCTAGTGATTTCACTTCGCAGTCACGACACATACACAAGACGTCCACCATGCGCAAGACCTGTGTTGCAGTTTGACGTAATGGCCAAATCTAGAATACATAACGCTACTTTTGTTAACGCCTATAAGCTGTTGTGATGACCTTGCATCATTATGCACTCACAGAATAACAGTACTCAGTCGAAATGACTGGCCGCCAAAAGCATCTATCAAACAAGGAAATGCGCTGCAAGAAGAGGGGAGGAAAACAGGTGCCAAAAGAGTGGATTGGCATCTTGGAAGACCCAAGAAGGCCTGCTACTAAGCAGAGTCAGAGATGAGCTGCCACATGCTAAAAGGCTGCCGTGATTGGCCATCATCCACCATACCCTCTGGCTTTTGCAACCTTGATGACATTTTCTAAGGCATATACAAATGCAGCCGTCCTCAGTGGCAGATGCTTCTGCTCATGCAGCTTCCAGACTGGGTCCAATGCATCCTGCATGACAACACAACCCTGACATACTGGTTCCTTCTGCCATGGGCGTTTCGCTGAAAGCCAAAGTATCAAAGCACATTGCCGCTGCTTGGGGAGCTTCTGCTGTGTAGTGAGGACATTGCCATGTACACTACTGGCAGCACAGCACAGCACATCACAGCACATCACAGCACATTACAGCACAGCACAGCACAGCACAGCACAGCACAGCACAGCACAGCACAGCACAGCACAGCACAGCACATATGGACCCTGCCATTTTGAACATCCAGCTTGTATGCAGTTGTGCAGACATATACACGATTGTCTTGTGCAGACATGGCAATCAGCGCCCAGCAGAAAAGCAGATCTAGATGTTGATGACATGACGCGAATTGCCAAGAAATCAAAGACTAATGCTGCGCATCAAACTGGATCAGAGAGCGTCAGACAATGCTGACTCCAAGGTGACCTGTCTTACCGTCATGATACGGTCCATTCTGCGGTTCACTTCATCTTCTTCCCATCTGAGTGCACGGCAAACCAACAGTCAGAAGCCCGAACAGACAAACTTCTATAAGTTCAATATGCCAGAATGCCAAACACAGGATATTTTGTGAATGTGGCACAACTTGCAATTTAATGTTGGATAGTTTAGTGCCGGGAATGCTACTGTCAGGGCTGAGACTGCAGCTTATATGGCAAGCAGTGTGCATTCTTGTGCCTGGACAAAAGTGCAGAGGTGCAGACATTGTACACAGTTGGTGCTGTAGTACACCGTAGGATTGAAACATTGCACACAGGTAAAGATGGTTGCCAGCGAGCTGTCAATTGATTATGCTCCAATGCAATTGCAAGGCCAATCCCAGGAAAGTGCATTTGTCAACATCAATTACAGACACCACCAACACAGTCCTGCCATAGTGTGCACATGAATGCTGACACCCAGCAGCCAACATGTGCCTGTTGTGCACACAAATGCAAACACAGTCAGATGGCGCACTGACCATGCATGCAAATGCTAAATGTTGGGATATCTGGGGCCTTCAGTTATGTGGTCCGCCGGCTTAGGAGGCTCCCTTTATACTTGCCCAAAAGCGCAGACTTGTGAAAACTGCAAGTTCTGCAGAACCTGGAACGCATATGCAGTGATGTTCTTCAGAAACCCAGCGACTGAGCCATACCTGAAGTTTTGAAGATTCTGAACCCACTCAAGCCAGCTGACAGCAACGCCCCCTCCACTGGCATAGATGTCAGGGCACACAATAATGCCCTTCTCCCTTAGGACTGCATCTCCAGCAGGAGTCGTAGGGCTGTTTGCTGCCTCCACTACAAACTTGCAGTTCAGCTGTTTGGCGACGGTCTCATTGATGGTGTTGGAGCTGGCAGCAGGAATGAAGACATCACAAGGCATGCTGAACATCTGATCGTGTGAGATTCTGGTGCCTACAAGCAGGTGGAGGACAGTGTAAGTGGTTGCTGACAATGCTGTGAATAAGCAAGTGCAGAGCCCAAGTGTATGTGCAATACCCAATGACACACCACTGAGCTGGTGAACTACTGCTGAATTTGTCAATTTACCTTGCATGTGGGAACAGGTTTGTAAGCCAACAATGGAAAGACTCGGATCTGGTGAAAATGACAACAGCAATGTATGCGCGCTGTAGCTTTGTTCTGAGCAGCTTAGCACTTCAGCTGAGTGGCATTGCTTGCGTTGAGAGCCTGCAAGCTTGCTGCTGGACAGATGATTTGAACATAAGGTGTTGCACATGATATTGGGACAGCTGGAAAGGCAGAACTTGCCTCCAGGAAAGGACAAAAGGCTGCCTCCAAAGGGAGGGGCTGCCCTCAAGTGCCTCCTGAGGGCAGGTATGTCCAGGCCCTTCTCGTTAGTCATGGCTCCATCGCAATCGGAGACACACAAGACTCGGCCGCCTCTCACATGGATCATCTCTGCTGCCCATGCACCCACATTGCCAAATCCCTGCACAGCATACTGCATCAGCTACAAATATCTTTTGTACTTGAGCTTCAACCCAGGGCTCACGTGACTGTTAACTCCTCCATGTAGGTGCTTCTTACCAGCTATATACCTTCACTGCCGGACCACTCCCTGAAACATACACAGAACAAGGCTGTGCTCAAAACCCGGCATACATGTTTGGCTATATCTCACTGGGGTTATGCACAAGCCCCAAGCGGGAGAATACATTTTTAATGAAGGGCCTTATCCCACTGATGTGTATGATTTGGCGGGAAACACAGCCGCCTCTTGCATGGGCTGTCTCTGCTGCCCGCGCACCCACATGTCCAATATGCTGCATGCATGCATGAATGATGCATGTAAGCCTGATCTGCTGACAATGTCTTGCAAAAAACACAGTGCTCTGCCACTTGTTATTTGCATCCAGCAGCTGCTCAGCCAGTCTGCCTTTGTGTGAACACATAATCCAGGCCATGGCAACAACACATCTGCATTGATCTGAACCTGCATGTCAGCCGTGACAAGCGACAGCTGATTGGGTTGAGAAACACCATGTGGAATGACTACTGTACCACGTGGGGATGACTACTGCACCATGTGGTCTGACCACTGCACCATGTGGTCTGACCACTGCACCATGTGGTTTGACCACTGCACCATGTGGTTTGACCACTGCACCATGTGGGATAACTACTGCACCATGTGGGATGACCACTGCACCTGGATCTTGTCTCAAATGCTTGCAGGCCACTCCAAAAGTGTCAACAAATATCATGTCAGGGGCTGGTCAGGGAACCTGCAATCTGTGAAGAGCATGCTCTGCAAATAATGCTATTTCTGCCAATATCAACTGTATGCATCAACATATCCATCAGCAGGGAGAAGTTGACAGTAGATCAGTGGTACATTCAGAATACAGCTTTGATCAAAGGATGCATACGCAATGCAGACCTGTATGACAAAATCCTTGTTGGCGATCTTGCCAGCATGGGCGTGAAGAAGAAGCTCTCGGGTTGCCAGCACTGCCCCCCTGCCTGTTGCATATTCCCGCCCATGTGACCCATGCAGGTCCACTGGCTGCACATCACATGCCATATTAGGCATTGCTTCTGCACTATTTACACATCAGCAACATACGCACAGTAACATTGATTCAAATAATCACCATCTCTGATATTCTGCCATGGAAATGACTTCCCACAAGATGCATGGACACACCTTACAGATGTAATGGAAATTGCTATGTCACAAAATGGCTATGATAAAGAACAGCAGTTGACGTTTGCAACTCAACATGAGGGACGCATTTGCAGCACACTAGCGCTGTTGGCTGATGCAAATGTGCATGCAGGTCAAACAAACATGCATAATGTTTGCAAGCAAAGCTGAAGGGGCCATGTTGGCTAAATTCTTCAGCCTGCCTTGTCAGTGACAGCAGAGAGGACCTTTTGTGTCTAATGTACTCAGGGTGGAGCCACATCACATGATGATGATATCCACCTCATGACTCATGACAAGTTGTTCTTGCTCAGCTTTCACATAGGCATGCCCATGGGTTTGCACAGGCGGGTGGTCCAGTGACACAGGCTGATCAGATCTTCTTGTGCTTGTTGTATCCCTCACTGACCCACAACTCAAAGCATAAACCATGCAACACTTGTACACCCTGAGGCAAGACTCATGCACAGCCATATTCAAGTCAGTTGCTTGTGAACATACCTTGCCAGTAACACAAGCTGGGGAGAACCTCTTGTACTTGCTGTACTCATCGAAGAACCAGCTCATCATGCGGCTGCCTGCGCTGATCTCTGGGCCAGGTATGTCAATGTATGGGCCCATCATGGACCTTGTATGCTGCAGAAAAATTTTAAAGTGAATATCTTGTTGGCAACAAGTCCAAAAGTCCAAAAGTCCAAAAGTACAATTTTTTTTGTTGCTTTTCAGCGATCATGACAAGAGACTCCCAAGGCAGCAGCCCAAAGCTTGTATGCTGCAAGCATACACCGCTCTTGAGCAGTGCAATACTTCTGTTACTGTTAGGGACAATGCCCCTGCTGTCAGGCTGCCTCAAGTCATGAAAGTCTAGTCATAAAACTTACGTCTTGTGTCTCTGTGTGGTGTGCATTGATAGCCACAAATCTGCTGCCTAAGTCAACACTGCAAGCTGCGGACAGGCCGCAGGCGCCCTGTTGTATGATGGTGGTGCGTGCTCTGGTATTGTCATTGGAATGTCAACTTTTGCTGTAGTTGCTTTGTTCACAGAGCTGCTCAGCATTGACTATGGCAGTGGCGCAACCTGCAGGACTGTTTGGCAAAGAGGGCACAGGGCAGTTTGATAGTGATACAGGACACTTTGGCAGCTGATCTTGGCAACAAGTAGGATACGAAAAAGGAAGAAGAAGACGAAGAAGGAAAAGAAGAAGAACTGGGCAGTAGCTGCAGACCTGTACAAGCTTTCTGGTGAGGCGCTCAAGCTCTCTTTGGCTCAGGTTTTTGGGCTCACAGCAGATGCCACCCTTGGCCCCACCAAAGGGAATGTTCATCACGCTTGTTTTCCAGGTCATCAAGCTTGCTAGCCTGCAACCGACAGAAGAAAGGAGACTTTATGCTTTTCAGCGAGCATTGTGGCAGCTTCCTCAAGCAGCAGCCCTCAGCTAAGCTGCAGCACTACAGGGGTGTTGGGTCAGTTGCTGCAATCTGTACCCAGGGTGTGATAGATACACTGATGCATCACTGAATGAGTCTAGGACAGTTGATTTCTGCATCACAAAGCTCGCCAGTCTACAGCAGCATTTGCAGGGCATTACACAGGTGTGAGAAGTGCAAATATGGGTTTCATGTGTCTGTGTACATGGGTTGCATGTGCCCTAAAAAAAGCAACACTCTTTGCTGTAACAGTTGATCTTGCCTGCGCATTTCTTGCATGTCCACATCTGGCGCTAGTCTGTATCCACCCTTATATGGACCTCTGAAGTTGTTGTGCTGTACGCGATATGCATTGAAGCTCTCCACTTCACCGTTGTCCATTGTGATCACCAGCTCCACATGGATCTCACGTTGGGGTCGCAGAAGGAATCTTTGCAGCTCTGCGTCAATTTGCACATGCTGAAGTGCCTGCAAAAGCATACTGTAGTATCAAAAGTTGGTCGACAAGGTGGATCAGAGCCAAGACACTGAGCTTGTAGGTACACCACGAGGATCTCTCACTTCTTGCAGGTATGTGTTACCCTCTATGCTGCCCGGAACGCCATGCTCGGGAGCAGTGTGAGGTTGGGACTTGTCTGTTGCACCACCGTCAAAAATGTCTCCAAAGCAGGTGGCACGACCAGTGCTCTCCAGCCGACAGCTGACCATGCACCCAGGCGCGCAGCGTGAAGTGGCCCGACGCCCAACAGAGGCAAGGACGGATCGCATATCAAGCTGAGTTGAGTATAGGCTCGAGGTCAGAACCGGATCCTGTTGCTGTGTGTCATTGAGAAGCAATTAGCTGTCTACTTGACGGCCTCATGGGTTTTGCACCGCTCGGCATGTGGACGAGGTGCCGTAAGCGACGCTTGCTTGGCACAGGAGATGTCAGCGTTGCCGTACTCGCGTCGGTCTCGGAGCAGACGAACAAGCGCCGATTACAACCTCAGCTGATTTGACGAGACGCTGGTGATCGAAAGCTGCGCGGCACGCCTCCGATCAAACTGACACTTCTGCGAAGGCAGGTACGATTTACAGGATGACTAAAACTGTTGACTAAACGTCCTTTATATCCGGTCAAACTTGTTTGAGAATGAGATTTTGGGGAATCCGAAGTCGATAATATCTGGCGGAAAACACGAACGATGCTGCTCTGTGCTCCGAAACAACTCAGCAAATGTTTCCTTTTTTGTAGTCGCATCGTTTCACCAGACCTGTTACTCGCCCACACCCCACACAGTCGGTCCGGCGATCAGCATGCTCCCAGCTTCTTCCTCGGGCGGGCAGACCGCCAAGTTGAGGTGATCGATATTTTTGAGTCTTGTGTATTCGCAGCGGACGCTGTCGAGTTTTTGTTGATGACGCCAGCCTGTGCTTCGCAGGCAGCGTACGTCTTGGGGCTGCGGTCGTGTACACCTCGCTCCGAATTCAAAGCTTCCATACACAGCTTGGCCTGCGCTTCGTAGGTAAAGTACAGGCTTATGCACAACAATAGCACTCCTGTCACTACACAGAATAACACGCGATTTTATCTTCATGGCCCACTGTCTCTTTTGTATGTGTAGAGCCCAAGTAAAACGCATACCGTGGTATGCTTTTCTGCCGTTCCCTCAGTAACACTTCGGGATGTAGTCTCACACTCACTGCAAAGTCGCGCCAGTACATGCAGACCTCCTTGACTCCACATTCCTTCATCAAAGTAGACCTTTGCCCTGTTTGCATTGTGCAGACATGTGAACCTCAGAGCCTCTGCCAGCTCAGACGCAGCAGAGCACTCCCTGCACTCAGCCTCACATAGCACCACACATGCCCTGTACAGCCTCTCCGATGCCTCCATCACAGCTGCAGCCAGTGATGCCACAGCTGCGGCAACAGACACAGCGGTGCACACAGCGCAAAGATACACTGGCTGGTTCAGCACCTTAGCAGACTACCTGGAAGGGATTCTGGGATACCTGCAGGTCTGATCATAATAGTATAAAAGAATCATAATAACATCAGGGTCACCTGCAGGTCTGATAAGAACAATAAGAATAGTAGGAATGTTAGGGTTACCTGCAGGTCTGGTAATAACACTAAGAATAGTAGTAATGCTAGGGTTACTTGCAGGTCTGATCATGCTTCACAACTGTGCATTGCATGTTGACGCTGGCACATGTGCAGATGTCATTGTGTTCTTGACATCTGTGTGTTGCATGTTGACCCTGGCACTGATGCAGATGTCATTGGTGTCACATCTATGAGCAGCTTGTGACGGATCCATGCACTCCTACACTTGCTGCTTGAGTGCGCCAACTTTGGTATCGGGAGAAATATACACTGGTGTCATATCCATATGTTGTATCTGAGCATTACAGCCTGTGGGTGCATCCTTTACACAAGAAGCTTCAGTGGTGTAGCACAGCACAGACTGTTCGAAGTCAAATGTGCCCCTGGATTCTGTTGTTGCTGTGGGATGGGCTTGCGTGCATGCTGCTCTGGGACTGAAGTGTGTGGCTGGCCTTACTCTGCAGACAGGGCTGGACAAGCTGCACGTGCCGTACAGCTATGGCTGGTCCATCATACTGCTGACATTGCTGGTCAAGACAGCGCTGTTTCCCATCACTAGAAAACAGGTGAGCTCCAGAACAAACAGATACCATGACTGGCTTATTCAATCAATCAATCAATTTACTCTTTGGGTCTTTGGAGTCAACAGACAACACCTATGAATTTTTGGGAGTGCCGAGAATGAATGAAACAAGTCAATCAATGCTGTGCTGGGACAATCAAAAGTTCAGGTTTTGTAGTTGAAAAAAGGTTGTCAACTGGTCTCATACCTCACATGGCTTTCTAGACTTGTCAGTCAGCACAACACAAACAGCTTAGCTGCCAGTCGTGTGCCTCTGCAGCTTCTGTAACAGCATCTCAGGCATGTGCCATGTTTCTGCCCTTTGCGTCAGCTGTTTATGTGGTGGTTCATGTGGATTGCGTTTCAGCGTCACTTTGGTGTCAGTTAGGGTTGTCAAGCCTCCCACCCCCTTCTTCAGCCATGCACAGCTTGTTTACAAACCAAACATCAAGCTTTCTGTCTCTACCTGTGACAAATTGTTACGTTGTGTTCACTCTGCCATGACACATATTATGGCATAATTATGACAAGTTCTCTCATCAAAAGTGCGGGCAAACATTTGATGAAATTGTGAATTGGACCTCAGGCAGGCTTGTGTGGTGTCACAGGTGGAGAGCGGCATCATTATGACAAAAACTTTCCACCAAAATAAATATCAAAAACACATGAGTTGCATCTCAGGGAAGCTTGTGTGGTGTCACAGGTGGAGAGTGGGATTGCGATGCAGAATCTAAAGCCCACCATAGACAACATCAAGCGCCTGTATGGTGATGACAAGAAGAAGGTCCAGCGGGAGACTTCTGAGCTGTACAAGAAAGCCCAGATCAGCCCCTTGGCAGGCATGTGCAAAGCTCATCTTACCAGTCTGTACAAGACCATAGTCCTCTGGGATACAGACATTACACCCCTCTTGTATTTATCCATTTCATGGTCTTAGTGCAAGCGCAAATATGCCTGGGGACTAGATGTGAAGTAATTTTTGTGTGTGGAGATGTTTCAAACATGACTTGGAAATGCTGCATGTGTGCAACTGAAGATCTAAATGCTGCAATGCTGACGCTGTTGATGTTGGGCTGCTGACTCCCTCAATGACTCAGCCTGGTACAGCAACTGTCGTTTCACATGACACACAGTATGCCTTGTTGCTTCTGCATCAAGTGTGCTGACTGGATTTGCTGCAGCCTTAATTCTGAACCCCAAGCAGAAAGCAAAAGAAAAGACGACGCCGTCAGGCGTTCAATACAGAGAAGCTTGAGATGATCCCACATTGGGCCCAAGCGAACCCCAAGTATATATATTTGCTCAACTGCTCAACTGACTACTAATAGCATCCTGTGATTTGCAGGTTGTTTACCATCTTTGGCCACCATTCCAGTCTTCATTGGACTGTACAACAGTCTGACAAATGTGGCCAACTCAGGGCGGCTAGATTCCCAGGGCTTCTTCTGGCTGCCCTCCCTGGCTGGCCCTACCTCCCTTGCTGCACGCTCAGCAGGTCTGAATTCACCCTTCTTCTTCCTTGCCTAATGCTGTCAGCTCATACCACTGATCGCAGTCCCCCTGCTGTCTGCTTGCCTCTTACAACACAGTATGTCCAACCTCAACTTTGTCCAGTCCTTTGGGTTTATGCCAGATGTCAGTAGCCTGCATGTATGCTGACAGCGTTCCTATGTTACGTGTGCCGCAGGTAACAGCACAGCGTGGCTTTACCCCTTTGTGGATGGGCACCCCCCCATTGGGTGGGAGGGGGCCGCCCGCTACCTGGTGCTCCCAGTCCTCCTGGTGAGTCATTGCTCACATCAGTCATGCATGCAGGCTTCAGGATTGCAGAACCTGTCTTGTGATAAGAACATGTACCCCTAATTAGCCAGCTTGCAGGGTAACATGTTCACTGCTCAAGACAACACTGGTATGATCTCAAGCTGTAGTCGTGATCTGCATGCAGCTTCTCTTGTGCTTGACCTGTGAAGAAGAGCAGGACTGCGTACTTGTTGACATGAGCATAGAATCAGAGCTTCTGATGCTTGCAGTCAGCGACTGCACCTTTGAAAGCTAGGTTTCAAAGTGTGCAGGTCTTCTTGTTGTCACTGCAGTCTCTCTCCACAGGCATCCTGAACAATCGCACTCTCAGAGCACTTGGGAGTCTGTACATGATGAAGCTGTGAAACTAATTGGACAAGTCAAAACCTTCACCATATGCAATATTGACCTAACACACGTTGGTTGTTTGCTGTGACTGTGGAATGCAGACTTGATGATGCATGCAGGTAGCAGCACAGTTTGCATCAACAGCCATCATCAGCCCGCCGGTGGACCCAAACGATGAGAATGCTCAGCGCACCAAGAACATCTTGGCATTTCTGCCCCTCATGATTGGCTACTTTGCCCTCCAAGTGCCCTCAGGCCTGAGCCTGTACTACTTCAGCAACACTGTGCTCACCAGCGGGCAGCAGATCTGGCTGCGCAAACTAGGAGGCAAGCTCCCTTTTGCCGTTGTTGCAGCTGGTGTGACTGATGTAAAGTGGTGTGGCTTGTGTCCCTGTCTGTGTCATTGTCATGTCATAGTTGCAACAGCCATGTTACATTAACTGATATGGCATCATTGCAATAGCAGGTTACACAATTTGAGCCCTATGCTGTTCAATGCACTGCTTGGAAGCTGTTAGTTGCTCTGTTGCATTTGCTGTCATATAATCTGGGCTGTGCAATCTGGGCTGTGTTAATGTGTCAGCTGCAGCACAAGTGGCAGACATTAGTCACTGGGCGTATATTTGTAGTTTACGTCCAGTGACAAATGATGGCAAGCACACACTTCCTCAGGATGACAGCCATAGGTCTATGGTGTTCAAGACGCTGCTGCTGTACTGCAGGAGCAAGTGCTCTTCCTTATGACTTGGGGCCGATTGACATCGGCAAGGCCCGGCGTACTGGTCAGAGCGTGTCTACAACAGAGGACTCAAACGGTTTCCCCAGACCGGAGTTTGCTCCTGGAATGACTCAAGCGAGCAGTAGCAACAGCGCCACAGCTGCTATAGCAACTTCCATGGAAGCTTCCTCTGGCAATGGCCCCAGCACCAGCTCAGCAGCAGAGAATGAAGCTGATGAGGTAAGCATGATGATGCTGCTGACAGCATTGTTTGGTGGTATTTGGTTGATGAGACAGGCTTGGCTTTCACCAGCATATGTGGCTTGTCCGTGCACAAACTGTTTTTGTTGAAGCATTGCCAGGCGTCGTTTCAAGGCCTGTTTCTTGACTCAACCCACGTGTGTTTCGAGCATCAGTCTGCATGCCTTGCGTCTCTTTGCTTGGGGCACATAGTGAGCACATAGTGAGTACTGCTGACACAGCATGCATTTCATCACAGGGTTTGGGGGCTGGCAATGGCACTGCTCTCACATCAGCTACTTCAAGTATGGGACTGCCTGCTGACCCTAGCCATCAAGTCATCAACCGCCGGTGCAAACGAAAGAAGCGGCACCTGCTTGAAGCAGCAGCCTGAGCCTGCTTTGTACCTATATGCTGCAAAGTGTGCTCCAAAGGCTCTGCCCATGCTTGTATGTTCTTTTGCCAGCTTAGACACGCTCTAGCTGGCACTTCGATCCAAATGTAATTTGCCATCAGCATCAAAAGCCACAGCATCTCAAGTACTGCTGCACCTCCAACCATGGGATGCAGTGCTGCATGCAATAAGGGCAGACGCAGAGATGCTACTATACGACAATTTGGATATGTATCATTCTCGATTATGTATTTATAAACTGTTGGTGTCATATAGATGCCTCTTGTTGTCATCCCTTATAACTGTATATGCTTCAAGAATATGCCTAAACTTGACAGTAGCTGCCTGTTTTTGCTTGGGATCCTCAAATCTGTCAGGATGCTGCTTCATGGCAAGACCACGGAAGGCAGCTTGCACATCTGCCTTACTAGCAGACGGCTCTATCTCCAGGAGTCTATAGTACCCCTTGGGGTCACTAGAGCTGTACTGACCCCGACTACTACCCCCAGAGTACCCACTTGAACCCCCAGAGTATCCATAAGAACCACTAGACCGTTGTTGACTCTGTTCTCGAGACTGCCTGATTCGCTCAAATTGCGAGTATGCATGTGTCCAGCTTGTGCTGAAGCTGCCTGACTGGTCTGTTGTGCGGTTCATGTATTGCTCAGCATCACGCCTGACTTGGTGCATGCTGTTTCTCAGCTGTGGCCAATATTTAGCAGCAAAGCCAATAAGCAAGGCAGGTGCAGCAACTGCAAAACTGAACAGCTGGAAGGCAGGGTAGGTCTTCCAAATGCCACTGAACAACACAGCAGCTGAGGCAAGAGCGCCTGCAGCTAAGCCTATCTTGGTCTCATCAAACACACGGACACCAGAAACCTTGGATGTGTCAAATCCTGCTACAAACGTCCGCACCTTGGTATTGCCAAAGTGCCGGCTGCTATACAGAAAGACCGGCACCAGAACAGGAGCAGCTGAGAATTGCAACACATTGACATCAAGGTTTAACCCCCTGGTGTCATCACACTTGTAAGCCTTGAGCAGCCAATCTCGGGCAGCATTGAACTGGTGAGATTTGATGGCACTGATTGCCTTCACCCTTCCAGTCTCTGCTTTCATCTCGAAGGCAGACACCCTGCGTGTGCTGCCGTCAGCCGGCGAAGTCATCATGTGTCTATCCACCTTCTTAGCCGCTGCAACACTGGGACCAGGCCGCAGCTTTGAGATATCAGCTCGAGGGTAGTGGTATGAGGCAACGATCTGCATGTCTGCCATCTCTGGGCTGAAGTACTGTTCAAAGACAGCACCTGGGCTGACCCAATGGTACTGAGTCTCATAGGTGGGCTCAGACCTTTTGGTGGCAGGGTTGTACCTCCGGACCAGCTTCCTGAAACCGACCTCGGCACCCTTCAAAATGCTGCGCGCTGGCACACACACAAGCATGCTGTGAGTCACTCATGCCACAAAAGCAGACTCTGCTGATTGCTGTCAGCATGCTGATTGACGGGCAAAATATAACAGGTTGCAAGCTTTGTTTCATCAGGTCAGTGTTTCAAACATGACCTAGCAGTATCAATTGCTCCTTTACGCGCACCATAACGAGAAACAAGACATTCAGTAAGAGCTTGATTTGGTGCATGATGGTCACCTTGTGCTCTAGCAACCCATAGTGGCAAGTACAGCTCTTTGACTTTCTGCACGCCAGCAGCTGGCTTGGCCATTAAGATGTTGCGTGCTGTGCTGTGGTAAGCGTCAAAAGCTGCATCTGCTTCTTGCCTGCTGACGGCAAATGGGATTGCAGACAGCAGTCCAGCTGAAGGTCCTGAGGAGTCAAAGTTTGTGCTGCTGGCATAGCCTCGTCTCTCCAGAGGCTGTGCTGAAGCCAGCCACTGCGAATGACTGAATGGAGCCCACTGTGCAGCGCTGAAAAGCAAGCCAGTGCTGGATGCATGCGAGAGACCAGGTATGTCAGCTTGCAGACTCCATGTTGCATGGGCAGGAGCAGTGCGGCGCACACAAGATAGGCGCTGCAGCATGATCATAAAGTGCAGGCAGAGTGCTGCGCATCTGAAGGCTTGACTGCCGCATCCAGCTGAATGGCTGAGTATAACGTGGCCTTTTGTTCTTTTCGTTCCTTCTGTGACATTCCTGCAAGCACTTTCCTCTGCAGTCACCTATCAGGTCCGTTACAGCCACATACAGACAGACACTGCAAAATTAGTGCAGGACCATGGACCAGCGCCCCGCACCAGCACCGTTGTACCTGTCAACAAGGGGTCTCTTTAAACTAACCAAGCCAGGCCAACTCACATCCCAGCCAAAGGCAGGTGATCGTACTGCCTTGTCGTTTGCAGGCCGCACGCAGCAAAAACTGCAACATACTATCTTCTACTCTCCACACATGCACATCGCTTCATGCACCGATGGCCATTGCGAGCCTGAGCGCTCAATTCAAGACAATTTGCACACACATGTCACTCAGAAGTAGAGGAGAAGCTTGCTACCCGAAGCTCAAGCTCAGATTTGAAAGCGATGCCTTGCAACAGAGCTTGCGACACACAACACTTTGCGTTCGAAGCTGCATCTCGTTGTCCTGGCCTGGCCCTACACAATGCTGTACGATCGCCCGCCCCTTGGGGGTCCGGTACCTCAGCAGCGGCAAGTATCACAACAGCAGCGAATGCCTCAGCAAGGGCAGATGCAGCATCAGGGCCAGCAGAAAGGCCAGCAACAGGGTCAGGACAAAAAACATCGTGATGTTTCTCAGCAAGTGCTTTGCCCGCCAGAAAGGTTCATTGGCGTGCCTACAAGTGACCTTCAAGAAGCCTTCCGAGGTAATAACGTATGCCATGCCTCGCGCATGTTTCGATCTCGCCTGACCTGACTCACAACTGAAATCGCTCTACGCTGACGTGCAGCTCAGTTATCTTCGGAGGATTATGCGCGCTTCAATGACATTTGCAAGCTGTTTGATGCAAACAGCCGGCTAGACTTCATCACCGTCAGCAGGTGAGTGTGGTCAAACGTGTGGTTTGCTGTACTGCCGAGTCCGATGTGTAGCAAGCACTTTTGTTCAGAATTGTTCAGATCATATGATATCGTCGTGTTTGTGCAGGCGTGTTCAAGACAACTTCCGCTTGTTCTCTGCAGCAGCCAGGGGTGTACTTGTACCCATGAAGAAAGGTGGAGGTATGCCTGCTGATGCACCCTGCTGCACCAGCATGCATGCTTGCAAGTGCTCTGACTAGCAAACAGATGCCTTTGTCACCATGCCTCTCCTCCCATTCTGCCAATCAATGCATGCATACATGCATGCATGCGTGCATGCAATGCAACAAGTGTCATCTAATGTGACGCACGTGGTGTACAGCCCTGCCAACACCTGAGCAGCTGGACCAGACAGAACTCAGGTTCCTGGAAGACTTCTGCAACCTGATGGTAACCGCCCACTATCGTCTGCTGACAGAACAGGAGTGGCAGACAGCCACAGATGAAGAGTTCACAGTGAGCTCCAGCTCAGCTTGTCCACATCTGCACAGAACCTTCTGCAATCAAGCCACTCTGACTTGACTGTCATACACCTGTGCCAAATTGCTTCTGGAGACACCATCTGTGCAGATGGACTACATTGCACAGTGTGTGATGTGAAAAGCATGCAGACAGCATGCCTCTGCTGTGCCTCAATAGTTGTTACATGATCACTCTGCACGAAGGGACCAAACTGCAGGTGTCATGCCGCTCTACAGCAACATTATGCAATGATGAACATGTGTAATTCACTGAGGCATAGCAGATAAGCTTGCCCACCATTTTATTTTCACCATAAGTTCCCGAGCCAAGGGTGTATAGCTGCTGCACCTCATCTGTAGCAAAAAGCCACCATGCAACCCCGCCAACCCAGACCTCCAGCGCTGATGCATGACATTGTGGCATCAAACAGCCAGGGCCTCCAGTGCTGCCTGTATGATTGCCATGTCAATCAATTTGAGGGTGTGTTGTGCCACGGAGACCCATGCCGAATGTGGTCTGTTGACGATCATGTCCGATGCTTGCTTTCTAAGTGACTGCATGCTGTACCCTCCTCGCTGGAGTTGTGCTGGGGCAAGTGCCATGTTGACGTTTGTTTGTTAGTGCAGTTCAACATGCCCATGGCAATGGTGCTGTGTGCCATGTTTGACCTTTGTGTGGTGGTGGTGCAGTTCAACATGCCCATTGGAGTTGTGCTGTGCTGTGTGCCATGATTCACCTTTGTGTGGTGGTGGTGCAGTTCAACATGCCCATTGAGGTGAACTGGGAGGTGATGGACACTCAGTTGCTGCAACGCTTCTGGAGTGGCCACCCCAGTCTGCGCCGCGGCTCCGCCCACCTGCAGGAGCGAGTCATGGTCTTCCACAGAGGCATACACACAGTCAGTCTCTCCCCCCAACCTTTCCTCATCACACAGTGCACGCATACACACAGTCAATCTCCCCATCTGCTTTGGAGAGACAAGACTTCTTCCGTGCGTACCTAGCTCATCATGAGCTGGAAAGCAAATTTATTACTATTATAGTTATAATATATTATATATATAATAGTATAATACTTACAACATATAATACTGACAATACATGATATGTATAATACTTACAATATATAATATATATATACTAGTTACCATAATTGTTATATTGATTAAGACTGGCTGTGGTTGGTGTGCAGGCGCACTCCAAGGGGCTGTATGTGGAGGACAAGATCGACCTGCTGATGGGGTACCTGGTGGTCAACCCCCTGGCCGCCCTCATGGGCACCCTCTTTGGCTGGAAGGCCAAGGAGAAGACCAAAAAGGTGAGCACTTGCCCTCTGCCTTCTTGCTAGAAGTACGTTGCCTGCAGGAGTGTCTTGGCTGCACTGGCAGAGGTAGAGAGGCAACCTTTTTGGTCTTCCATTAGAAAACAGCTGTGCTGTACTATCTTCTCATGGAAGACCAAGTAGGCGGCCTCTCTACCTCTGCGTCAGAAATGCATAACCTGCAGGAGTGTCTTGCTTGCACTAGCAAAGCTGTGGTTCAGCATGGAATGCTAGCGAAGGGCATCATGCAACAGCTCTTGTCAGCTATTGTTCCTGTGTCAGTGCGCTCACAATGCTCACCTTTTTGTGACTCCTCTTCTCCGTTGTACCGTCTCCTTCTCTTGCTGCTTCTTCTTAGTCCTCTTGTTCTTGAGTACTGTCACTCAGTCTGGTTAAAATGGGTTTGATGCTCACCTACAATTGCACTGACTTTTGTGTACTGCCTCTCTTCTTCTATCTTTTGTCACAAGTATCTCTCGTGCAGTACTCACCTTTTGACTGCATGGACTTGTGTGTACTTCCTCTGTTTGTCACTCACAAGTTTCTCTCTTGTGTTGCATGCAGTACTCACTTTTGGCTGCATAGACTTGTGTGAACTTCCTCCCGCCCTCTGTTTGTCACTCACAAGCATCTCTCTTTTGTTGCATGCAGTACTCACCTTTGACTGCCAGCAATGAGCATGCTCCGGTGGCAGATCTGAGCCGGGGCGAGGGCCAGCATGACTACCAGGCGGCCCAGCGTGCAGGCCTGGAACATCCCAATGCCAAGGCAAGCGCACCACCCTCCATATTATGTTGTGTTGTGTCAGCTGCAACTTTCGATACCCAGGGGCACATGTCTGCTGTCTGAGTATAGCATGGTACAGCATGTCTACGAGGCTGCCCAGCGTGCTGGTCTGGAACATCCCAATGCCAAGGCAAACGCACCACCCTCCATCTGATGCTGTGCCATATCATCTGCAGCTTTGGTCAGGCAGCACCGTCTAAGCACTGCATGTGCTGAGGCGTGTGATAGTGCAAGGGCTGATGCCAGACACAGGACCCATTGTTGTACACAGTTAGGGAGCTGTTGTGGCAGACCAGAAGCCCTGGCTCATCTGTCTACCATTGACTCCCAGCAATGCACTGCAGGCTGCTCTGGAGAGACAAGACATGTCCTGCACTTATCTAGCTCACCATGAGCTGGAAAGTCTTTTATTTATCCATCGTTAAATTAACAATAAGTGAATAATAATACCAATAATATAATATTGATAATAAACATAAACATAGTTGAATTTTATGACAATATCGTTACCTAGACAACTAGATATTGCTGTTGATATAGTTAACATTACCATTGCAGTGCAGGTGGTGAGGCGTGTGACGCTGCAGAGGCTGATGCCGGATGCAGGCAGCGTGTTCAGCCAGTTGTTCACCACACTGCACATCCAGGAGCCCTGCTTCACGGATCTGGTCATCCTGTATCGCAAGAGCAAGCAGGTCCTGGACCGCCCCTCCTCTGAAAAGGACCCCCTCCCCAAATACAGCAAGGCAAGTCACCCTGTAGGTGAAGTCTGTCCTGATGTGTGTCACATGCCTGGACCCCAGCTCTGAGAAGGACCCCCTCTCCAAATATAGCAAGGCAAGTCATTGTGTAGGCACAGGCTACCATTTGTGGAGTCTGTTTTGATGTCTGACAGCATCACATGTCTGTCAGGTGACTACATAGCTCTGAGAAGAACCTTCTGCCAAATGCAGCAAGGCAAGTCAGACAGCAAGACTTGTCACGCGCATACCTAGCTCATCATGAGCTGGAAAGTAGATTATGATGATTATCTTGTTATGATTATCTTCAAGGGCTGTTGTTGAAGTCTGTCCTGATGTGTGTGACAGCACAACACGTCTGTCAGATGACAGTGTGTGACCAGCTGCAGTAGCGAGGCAGGCTATCACCTTGATGTGTGTGCAGAGTAATGTGATGAGACCGTTTTGTGTGTAGAAGTCATGTTGATGTTGATGCTGACTCAGCGGAGATGTTGGTGTTGATGCTGACTCAGCGCAAGTGGGTAGATGGTATGGAAGTTGTGTTTGCGTTTACCCCTGACACCCGGAATCAGAACATCAGGTCATCAGACTTTCAGCATCAAATCTCACAGTGGGCGACAGGCCGTGGCGAGAGTTTTGATTACTTTCACATGCGCAAGTCTAAATTTTGAACTCAAAACCTACAATGGATGGCAAGCTTTAAATCACTTTCCCACCCTTCACTCAAGACCCTGAACTCAGACCCCTTCACTCAACACTCTGAACTCAGACCCCTTCACTCAACAGTCTGAACTCAGATGCCTTCACTCAACATTCTGAACTCAGACCCTCCATTGGAAATTCTGAACTCAGATCCCTGCACTCAACACTCTGAACTCAGACCTCAGCATGGCTGCAGGGCATGGCGCAGCGCAACATTGTGATCAAGTCCTTCTCTGACGTGCCCATGGCCGATGTGGAGATGATCTTCCCCGAGAAGAAGGTCTTCATCAAGCCCTTCGTGCTGATCCAGCTGGTGGTCACTGTCGTGCTGGCCATCATTACTGTTGTCACCACCCTGTTACAGGTAAACCGCCTGTATCTCTCTGTATGCATGTAAAACTGTTGTGCTGGCCATCATTACTGTTGTCACCACCCTGTTACAGGTAAACCGCCTGTAGCTCAGATCTGCATACACATACCCTTTGTGCTCATCCAGTTGGTGGTCACTGTTGTGCTGGCCATCATTACCGTCGTCACCACCCTGTTCCAGGTAAACCGCTTGTATCTCAGATCTGCATACACATACCCTTCGTGCTCATCCAGTT
>JAABUK010001070.1_pt1 | contig 53819 bp, 39 predicted proteins | sample 5559141 | NCBI WGS metagenome assembly JAABUK01 (sample SAMN10711869, study PRJNA513367) | rock metagenome | isolation source: Antarctica rocks | place: Antarctica: Victoria Land, Pudding Butte nord | collected 2016-01-03 | reverse complement strand
GAGGCGAGGGTACATGGCAACCTCCGTGGAGAAGGCACGACTTCAAGACCGCCAAGGTAGCCGAGACTACCCGGTCGGACCAGAATCAATTACCGCACCCGTCCGATGCCCGGGCCCCGGTCCGGGAAGGGCGGGCCGATCCCGGCTCAATCCCGGGCCTGGGGTGCCAGGGGGCGATGGAGGGCGAGCAGCTCATTCAGGGCCCGGGGGTCGACCGGCTTGACCATGTGATGGTCGAAGCCGGCTTCCCGGGACCGGCGGAGGTCTTCCTCCCGCCCGTAGCCCGTCAGGGCCACCAGCAGGGCCCGGTTGGGGCCCTCCGATTCGCGGAGCCGCCGGGCCACCTCGAAGCCGTCCATGCCGGGCAGCCCGATGTCCAGGAGGACGACGTCCGGGGGCTCGCTCAGCGCCGACTCGAGCGCGGCCGGGCCGTCGTAGGCGAGTGACGCCCGATGCCCGCCGGAGCGGAGGAGGCGGGCCAGGAGCCGGGCCCCGTCCTCGTTGTCGTCCACGACGAGCACCCGCATCGGGTTCGCGGGGGCCGGCGCCGCCTTCGTCTCCGGGCCGCCGTCCCGGGCGTCGTCGGGCGTCGGGCTGGTCGGGAGGCAGATGACGAACTCGCTCCCCCGGCCGATCCCGCCGCTGTAGACGGCCACGCTCCCGCCGTGGAGCTCCACCAGGCCGCGGACCAGCGTGAGGCCGATCCCCAGGCCCCCCTGGCTCCGGTCCAGCGACCTCTCGGCCTGGGTGAACAGGTCGAAGACGCGGGGGAGCAATTCCGGCGCGATCCCGACGCCCGTATCCCGGACGCGGACGAACGCCTGGTCCCCCTCCCGGCCGGCATCGAGCTCGATCCGGCCCCCCGGCTCGGTGTACTTCGCGGCGTTGTTCAGGAGGTTGGAGAGGACCTGCTCCAGGCGGGCCGAGTCGGCATCCAGGAAGACCGGCCGGTCGGGGGTCGCGACCTTGAGCTGGTGGCGGCGGGCCTCGATCAGCGGCCGGGCGGAATCGACGGCGCGGGAGACGGCCACGCCGAGGTCGACCCGCCCCTTGCGGAGCTGGATCTTGCCGGTGCTGATCCGGGACATGTCCAGGAGGTCGTCGACCAGCCGGGCCAGGTGGCGGACCTGCCGCTCGGCGATCCCCCGGATCTCCTCGGCCTCGGGCCCCGCCAGGCCCTCGGGCCGGAGCATGTGCACGGCGTTCATGAGCGGGGCGAGGGGGTTCCGCAGCTCGTGGGCCAGCATCGCGAGGAACTCATCCTTGTGGCGGTCGGCCTCGCGGATCTCGCGGTAGAGCCGGGCGTTGTCGATGACCTCGGCCGCCTGGCGGGCGTAGAGTTCCACCAGGCGGGTCTCGCGATCGGTCGGCCGGTGGGGCCGGTCGAAGTAGGTGGCGATGGTGCCGATCAGGACCCCGCCGCTGGTGACCAGGGGGGTGCTGCAGGCGGGCTGGCGGCCGGCCCGGCGGGCGGCGGCCGGGTCCGGGACGGGGGACGGGTCGGGGAGATCGTCCTCGGCGACCGGTCGCCCGCCGATGACCGCGGCGATCGGCCCGCCGGGGGCCGGCCCGGCGTCCTCCGCCTCGGCCCCCGCGAGCTGCTCGGCGGTGAACCCCACCATGGCCGCCGTCTCCATCGCGGCCCGGCCGCGATCCCGGAGCATCAGGACGCCCCGGCCGGTCCCCTGGAGGCCCGTGACGGCCTCCAGGACCGCTTCCAGGACCCGGGGGAGTTCGAGGCTGTTCGACAGGCGGGCGCCCAGGGCATGGAGCCTCGTCATGTCGCTCAGCTGGACGGCCAGCTCGTCGCGGATCGCCCCGAGGTCCAGCTCATCCCGCCTGCGCTGGATCGCGGCGGCGAGCACGTTGGAGACCGCCTGGAGGAAGTGGATGTCGTCCAGCGAGAAGGCCCTCGGGCTGCCCCCGAAGACGGCCAGGACGCCGAACGGGCGGCCTTCTCCCGGGATCAGGACGCTCAACCCGCTCCGGGCCCCCAGGCTCCGGACCAGGGGCGAGGCGGCGAATCTCGACTCGGACCGGAGATCCTCGACGACCACCGGCTCGCCGGTGAGCAAGGTGAATCCCGACATCGATCCGGTCCCCACCCCCTCCGGGGCCCCGGGCGCCCCCTCGGCCCCCCGGCCGACGATGGCCCTCAGGCCGAACGAGCCGCCGTCGGCGGCCAGCTCGGTGACGATCCCGGATTCGACCCGGAGATTCCGCGTGGCCTGCTCCACCGCCCGGCCCAGGAGCGCGTCCAGGTCGAGTCCGGCCAGGGCCCCCTGCCCCAGCTCGGCGACGATGGCCTGCTGCGCCGCCCGCTCGCGGAGCTCCTCCTCGGCGCGGGCCCGCTCGGCGACGGTCCGGGCCAGCTCCTCCGCCTTCTGGGTCATGGCCTCGGCGGCCTTCCTCTCCCGGGCGGCCTCCTGGCGGAACCGCTCCAGTTCCCACCGGCGTTTCTCCTCGACGAGCTCCCGCGCGTGCTCGCGGCGCTGGCTCCGATTCAGCTCCTCGGCCTGGCACCGGACCTGCTCGGCCTTCTGGAACAGCTCGACGAAGACGGCGACCTTCGACCGGAGGACCGTCGGGACGATCGGCTTGGAGAGGAAGTCGACCGCCCCGAGCTTGTAGCCCCGGAAGACCAGCCCCTCGTCGCTCTGGAACGCGGTCAGGAAGATGATCGGGGTGTGCTCCGATCGGTCGCGCTCGCGGATCATCGTGGCCGTCTCGAACCCGTCCATGCCGGGCATCTGCACGTCCATCAGGATGACGGCGAATTCGGTGTCGAGGACGCGCATCAGCGCCTCCTCGCCCGAGCCGGCGCGCACCAGGTCGAGCCCCATCTCGCCCAGGATGGCCTCCAGGGCGAGCAGGTTGTGCGGCTGGTCGTCGACCATGAGGACGGCGGCCTTGCGCTCGGACTCCATGCCCTCTCCTCTCCGGATCGAGGCCCGGCCCTCGGACCCGGGCCAGTATAACCGGAAGGCGCCGATCCGGATCGCCCCCGCGCCCGGACCGGCGGCGAAAACGGCCCGGCCTCACCCCGGAAGGGGCCGGGGCAGGGCCGCGGCCGCCTCGCCGCCCAGGTCTTGCATGCGGAACAGCCAGACCCGGAGCATGGACAAAAGCTGCTCGCTGCTGACGGGCTTGGCCAGGTAGTCCGACGCCCCGGCCTCGATGCACTTCTGGCGGTCCTCTCGCATGGCCTTGGCCGTCAGGGCGATGATCGGCAGGGCCCGGAACCGGTCGTGCGCGCGGATCGCCCGCATGGTCTCGTAGCCGTCCATCTCGGGCATCATGATGTCCATGAGGACCAGGTCGACGCCGGGCGTCCGCAGGAGCAGTTCCAGCGCCTGCTTGCCGTTCTCGGCCCGGTGGATGAGCAGGCCCCACCGCTCCAGCTTGCTGGTCAGGGCGAAGATGTTCCGGAGGTCGTCGTCGACGATCAGGACCCTCTTGCCGGCGATGTCGGGCTCCCCCTGCTGGCCCTGGTGGAGCAGCTGACGGGTCTCGGGGCGGAAGTGCGACTCGACCCGGTGGAGGAACAGGGCGGTCTTGTCGACCAGATGCTCCATCGACCGGACGTCCTTGATGATCGTCGACTCGGCCAGGACGTCGAGGTGGGCCTGCTCCTCGGGGGTCAGGTCCCGCGCGGTGTAGACGACGACCCGGAGCCCCTGGGGGTTGATCTCGCGCTTGACCATCTCCAGCAATTCCAGCCCGCCCATGTCGGGCAGGCCCAGGTCCAGCACCAGGCAGTCGAACGACCCGGACCGGAGGGCGTCCAGGGCCTCGGCGGCCGTCCCGACGGCCGTGGTCCGGACGTCGCCGTCGCCGATGGCGGCCACGATGTTGTCCCGCTCCAGTTCGTTGTCCTCGACGACCAGGAGGTTCTTCACCCCCCTGTCCAGGAAGCCCCGGATCCCGGAGAAGGCGTCGTCCAGCGACTGCCGGGTCACGGGCTTCTTCAGGAAGGCGAAGGCCCCGAGCTTCATCCCGCGCTGCCAGCTGTCGTCCACCGAGATGACGTGGACGGGGATGTGTCGGGTGCTCGGGTCGTGCTTGAGGCGGTCCAGGACCACCCATCCGTCCATGTCGGGCAGGCGCGGAGGTCGAGGGTGATGGCGGCCGGCTGGAGGTCGTGGGCCAGCTCCAGGGCCGCCTCGCCGAACGAGGTGGTCACGGCCTTGAAGCCCATCTCGTGCGCCTTGTCGACCAGGATCCCGGCGAACCGGGGCTCGTGCTCGATGACCAGGAGGACCCGGTCGCCGGGCTCGACGGCGTCGCGGTGGTCGACGGCGTCGTCGGCCTTGATCCGGGCCGGGGCGAGGACCTCTCGGATGTGGCGGTCCGGCTCGGGGCGGTGGTGCCCCGGCCTCGGGGCCTCGGCGGGGATGACCCCGAGGGGGCGGGGCGCGACGGGCATGTAGTCCAGCGGCAGATAGAGGGTGAAGGTGCTCCCCTGGCCGAGCCGGCTGTCGACCCGGATCTCGCCGCCCAGGAGCCGGGCGATCTCGCGGCTGATGGACAGGCCCAGGCCGGTCCCGCCGTATTTGCGGCTGGTCCCGGTGTCGGCCTGCTGGAACGGCTCGAAGATGACCTTGAGCTTGTCGTGGGGGATCCCGATCCCGGTGTCGGACACGGAGAACGCCAGGACGCGGCCCGCCCGGGCGAGCACCGGATGGTCCGAGGTCCAGCCGCCCGTGGCCGGGGCGACGCGGAGGCCGACCGTCCCTTCCTCGGTGAACTTGAAGGCGTTGGACAGGAGGTTCCGGAGGACCTGCTGGAGCCGCTTGGCGTCGGTGGCGACCGCCCGGGACAGGTCGGAGGCCAGCTCGATCTCCAGGGCGATCCCCTTGGTCTGCGCCACCGGGCGGAAGGTCCGCTCGACGTATTCGCGCAGGTCGGAGAACGGCACGGCGCCGACGTCGATGGCCATCGTCCCCGACTCGATCTTGGCCATGTCGAGGATGTCGTTGATCAGCGAGAGCAGGTCGGACCCGGAGGCGTGGATGGTCTGGGCGAACTCGCGCTGCTTGTCCGACAGGTTCCCCTCGGTGTTGTCCGAGAGCATCTCGGCCAGGATCAGGAGGCTGTTCAGGGGCGTCCGGAGCTCGTGGCTCATGTTGGCCAGGAATTCGCTCTTGTACTTGGACGTCAGCGCCAGCTGCTCGGCCTTCTCCTCCAGCTCCTGCTTGGCCAGCTCGATCTCGCGGTTCTTGCCCTCGACCTGCGACTTCTGGGTGGTGAGCTGGCTCGCCTTGGTCTCCAGCTCCTCGTTGGCCCGCTTCAGCTCGTCCTGCTGCCGCTTCAGGAGGTCCTCGGACTCCTGGAGGGTGGCGGCCTGCTTCTCCAGCCTGGTGTTGGTCTCGCGGAGCTCCTCCTGCTGGCTGGTCAGCTCCTCGGCCAGCGACTGCGACTTGGTCAGGAGCGTCTGCGTTTTCATGTTGGCGGCGATCGTGTTGAGCACGATGGCGATCGTCTCGGTGAGCTGGTCGAGCAGGCTGAGGTGGATGTCCTTGAAGTGGTGGAACGAGGCCAGCTCGATCACCGCCTTGACCTGCCCCTCGAAGATCACCGGCAGGACGACGATATTGAGCGGGACGGCCTCGCCCAGCCCGGAGTTGATCCGGACGTAGTCGCCGGGGACGTCGCCGATCAGGATCCGGTCCTTCTCGAACGCACACTGGCCGACCAGCCCCTCGCCCACCCGGAACTCGCTCCGGAGCCCCTTGCGCTCGCGGTAGGCGTAGGTGCTGGTCAGCTTCAGGACCGCCTCTTGCTCCGGGGCCGCCTGCTCCATCATGTAGAAGACGCCGTGCTGCGCCGAGACGACCGGGGCCAGCTCGGAGAGGATCAGCTTGGTGACCGCCATCAGGTCGCGCTGGCCCTGGAGCATCCGGGTGAACTTGGCCAGGTTGGTCTTGAGCCAGTCCTGCTCGTTGTTCTTCTGGGTGGTGTCGCGGAGGTTGCGGATCATCTCGTTGATGGTGTCCTTCAGCGACGCCATCTCGCCCTGGGCCTCCAGCGCGATCGACCGGGTGAGGTCGCCCTTGGTGACCGCCGTGGCGACCTCGGCGATGGCCCGGACCTGGGTGGTCAGGTTGGCGGCGAGCTGGTTGACGTTCTCGGTCAGCCCCTTCCAGGTCCCGGCGGCGCCCGGGACCTTGGCCTGGCCGCCGAGCTGCCCCTCGACGCCCACCTCGCGGGCCACGGTGGTCACCTGCTCGGCGAAGGTGGCCAGCGTGTCGGTCATCTCGTTGATGGTGTCCGAGAGGGCGGCGATCTCCCCCTTGGCCTCCACCACCAGCTTGCGCTTGAGGTCGCCGTTGGCGACGGCCGTGACCACCTTGGCAATCCCCCGGACCTGGCCGGTGAGGTTGCCGGCCATCCCGTTGACGCTGTCGGTGAGGTCCTTCCAGACGCCCGCCACCCCCCGGACTTGCGCCTGGCCGCCGAGCTGCCCCTCGGTGCCGACCTCGCGGGCGACGCGGGTGACCTCCGAGGCGAAGCTGTTGAGCTGGTCGACCATCGCGTTGATCGTGTTCTTGAGCTGAAGGATCTCGCCCTTGACGTCGACGGTGATCTTCTTGGACAGGTCGCCGTTGGCGACGGCGGTGGTGACCTCGGCGATGTTCCGGACCTGGTCGGTCAGGTTTCCGGCCATGCTGTTGACGTTGTCGGTGAGGTCCTTCCAGACGCCCGCCACCCCCCGGACCTGGGCCTGGCCGCCCAGGCGTCCCTCGGTGCCGACCTCGCGGGCCACGCGGGTGACCTCCGAGGCGAAGCTGTTGAGCTGGTCGACCATCGCGTTGATCGTGTTCTTCAGCTCCAGGATCTCGCCCCGGACGTCGACGGTCACCTTCTTGGTCAGGTCGCCGTTGGCGACGGCGGTGGTGACCTCGGCGATGTTTCGGACCTGTCCGGTGAGGTTGCCGGCCATGCTGTTGACGCTGTCGGTGAGGTCCTTCCAGACCCCCGCGACTCCCTGGACCTGGGCCTGGCCGCCGAGCTGCCCCTCGGTGCCGACCTCGCGGGCGACGCGGGTGACCTCCGAGGCGAAGCTGTTGAGCTGGTCGACCATCGCGTTGATCGTGTTCTTGAGCTGGAGGATCTCGCCCTTGACGTCGACGGTCACCTTCTTCCGGAGGTCGCCGTTGGCGACGGCGGTGGTGACCTCGGCGATGTTCCGGACCTGGCCGGTGAGATTTCCGGCCATGCTGTTGACGCTGTCGGTCAGGTTCTTCCAGACCCCGGCCACCCCCCGGACGACCGCCTGGCCGCCGAGCTTCCCCTCGGTCCCCACCTCCAGGGCGACGCGGGTGACCTCGGAGGCGAAGCTGTTGAGCTGGTCGACCGTGGTGTTGATCGTGTCCTTGAGCTGGGAGATCTCGCCCTTCACGTCGACGGTGATCTTCTTGGAGAGGTCGCCGGTGGCGATGGCCGTCGAGACCTCGGCGATGTTCCGGACCTGCCCCGTCAGGTTGTTGGCCATCAGGTTGACGCTGTCGGTGAGGTCCTTCCAGGTCCCGGCCACGCCCTCGACCTTCGCCTGGCCGCCGAGCTTCCCCTCGGTGCCGACCTCGCGGGCCACGCGGGTGACCTCGGAGGCGAAGCTGTTGAGCTGGTCGACCATCGTGTTGATGGTGTCCTTCAGCTCCAGGATCTCGCCCCGGACCGGGACGGTGATCTTCTTGGACAGGTCGCCGCTGGCGATGGCGGTGGCGACCTCGGCGATGTTCCGGACCTGGCCGGTGAGGTTGCCGGCCATGCTGTTGACGTTGTCGGTGAGGTCCTTCCAGACGCCCGCCACCCCCCGGACCTGGGCCTGGCCGCCCAGGCGTCCCTCGGTGCCGACCTCGCGGGCCACGCGGGTGACCTCGGAGGCGAAGCTGTTGAGCTGATCCACCATCGTGTTGATGGTGTCCTTGAGCTGGAGGATCTCGCCCCGGACGTCGACGGTGATCTTCTTGGACAGGTCGCCGTTGGCGACGGCGGTGGTGACCTCGGCGATGTTCCGGACCTGTCCGGTGAGGTTTCCGGCCATGCTGTTGACGCTGTCGGTGAGATCCTTCCAGACGCCCGCGACGTCGCGGACCTGGGCCTGGCCGCCGAGGCGGCCTTCGGAGCCCACCTCGCGGGCGACGCGGGTGACCTCCGAGGCGAAGCTGTTGAGCTGATCCACCATCGTGTTGATGGTGTCCTTCAGCTCCAGGATCTCCCCCTTCACCGGCACCGTGATCTTCTTGGACAGGTCGCCATTCGCCACCGACGTGGTGACCTCGGCGATGTTCCGGACCTGTCCGGTGAGGTTGCCGGCCATGCTGTTGACGCTGTCGGTGAGGTCCTTCCAGACCCCGCCCACGCCCCGGACCTCGGCCTGGCCGCCCAGCTTTCCCTCGGTGCCGACCTCGCGGGCGACGCGGGTGACCTCGGAGGCGAAGCTGTTGAGCTGATCGACCATCGTGTTGATCGTGTCCTTGAGCTGGAGGATCTCGCCCTTGACGTCGACGGTGATCTTCTTGGACAGGTCGCCATTGGCGACGGCGGTGGTGACCTCGGCGATGTTCCGGACCTGTCCGGTGAGGTTGCCGGCCATCCCGTTGACGCTGTCGGTGAGGTCCTTCCAGACGCCCGCGACCCCCCGGACCTGGGCCTGGCCGCCGAGGCGGCCTTCGGAACCGACCTCGCGGGCGACGCGGGTGACCTCCGAGGCGAACGAGCCGAGCTGGTCGACCATCGTGTTGATGGTGTCCTTCAGCTCCAGGATCTCGCCCCGGACGTCGACGGTGATCTTCTTGGACAGGTCGCCGTTGGCGACCGCCGTGGTCACCTGGGCGATGTTCCGGACCTGCGCGGTGAGGTTGCCGGCCATGCTGTTGACGCTGTCGGTGAGGTCCTTCCAGGTCCCGGCCACGCCCCGGACCTCGGCCTGCCCGCCGAGCTTCCCCTCGGTGCCGACCTCGCGGGCGACTCGGGTCACCTCCGAGGCGAACGAGCCGAGCTGGTCGACCATCGTGTTGACGGTCTGGCCGACCCGGAGGAATTCCCCCCTCAGCGGGGCCCCGTCGTGCTCCAGCGGGATCCGCTGCGAGAGGTCGCCCTTGGCCACGGCGCCGATGACCCGGGCCACTTCCTCGGTGGGCCGGACGAGGTCGCCGATCAGCGTGTTCATCGAGTCGATCCGGTCGGACCACGCCCCGGTGGCCGCCCCGACGTTGGCCCGCTGGGTGATCCGGCCTTCCTTGCCGACCACCGTGGCGATCCGCGCGGCCTCCTTGGTGCCGTACTCCAGGAGGTCCGCGACGTCGTTGAACGCCTCGGCGATGGCCGCCTCGACCACGGATTCCTCGACCGTCAATCGGACGCTGAAATCCCCCCGCTTGAGCGTCTTCAGCGCCTCCAGGAGACGCCTCCCGTCGTAATGGCCGTTCGAGGACGGCGCGAGGGCGACCCCCCCCCGGTCGGCGTCGGGCTGGATCGCCGGCGTGGCCTCTGCCGAGGGGCCCGTCGATTGCTTCTTGGCCACCGTGGATGCTCCCCGTCGATCGCCGCGGACGAATGGTCGCGCCCGTCCGCGACGCGCCAGCGGCCGGCGGACGCGTCGTGACGGATCGGTCAAGCTTAACAGACAAATGGCGGTGACGGACGGGGATGACGGACGAATTCGCGGACCGGGTTGGATGACGGCAAGCCGGGCGGAAGGCCCTGCGGGTTGGCGAGTTCCCGCGACCGGGATCGGGCGACGTGCCCCCTCGGGCCCGACTCAGGCGGGAGGAGGATCGGCCCGAGCCGCGTCCGGGTCTATGGCCTTGACGCCGTCGGGCCGGGCGATGAGGACCGGGATGTCGAGCCCGTGCCGGACCTTGTCGACGGTCTGGCCGAACAGGAGGTCGCGGACCAGGCCGTGCCCGTGCGAGCCGACGACCAGGAGGTCGACGGGGTCGTCGCGGAGCTGGCGGATCAGCTTGCCGGCCCGGTCGGGCCCGTGGAGCAGGACCGATCGGGCCTCGTACCCCCTGCGGCCGAGGACGTCGACGACGTCGGCCAGGAACCGGCGGTCGGCGTCGGTCTCCCGGTCGGCCGTCTCGTCGCCATAGACGCGGGTCATGGGCGTGTCGACGACGTGGAGCAGGACCAGGCTGGTCGTCCCCGGCTCGGCCAGGCTCAGGGCCCGGCTGAGGATCTCGGAATCGCCCGACCCGCGCTCCAGGGCCACGCCGATCCGGCTGATCCGGCGGGGCCGGAGCGCATCGGCCCAGTCGAGGTCGGCGATCGGCTCCGGCTTCCACGGCGGCGACGGCCGGACCACCGGCTTGATCGTCACCCAGACCAGGAGCCCCAGCGCCCCGGCCGCCGTCCCGTAGAGCGACCCGGACACCGCCCACGACAGCGGGACCGGGCCGATCACCCGGCCCGACCCGGCCGCAACCTTCACCCACTCGTCGATCTTGTCCAGGACCAGCTTCACATTCAGCCCGACGATGATCCAGGCCGACGTCCAGGCCAGGACCCGGCCCCACCAGGGCGTGGCGAATTCGCCCATGTTCCGGCGGTCCGACGTGAAGTGGATCAGCGGGATCACGGCGAAGGAGAGCTGCAAGCTGAGGATCACCTGGCTCAGCACCAGGAGTTGCATCGTCGAGCCCTCGCCCGCCAGCGAGATCGTCAGGATGGCGGGGATCAGGGCCAGCGACCGCGTGATCAGCCGGCGGAGCCAGGGGGCGATCTTGAGGTCGAGATACCCCTCCATGATGATCTGGCCGGCCAGCGTCCCGGTGAGCGTCGAGCTCTGCCCGGCGCAGAGCAGCGCCACGCCGAACAGGATCGGCGCGGCGGCCCCCAGGAAAGGTTTCAGGAGCCGATGCGCATCCTCGATGCTCGCGACCTCGGCCTGGCCGTGGAACACCGCGGCGCTGAGCACCAGGATCGCCGCGTTGACGAAGAACGCCACGTTCAGCGCCAGCCCCGTGTCGATCAGGTTGTACTTGCAGGCCCGCGCCTTGCTCGCCCGATCGCGCCCGATCATCCGCGACTGGACCAGCGCCGAATGCAGATAGAGGTTGTGCGGCATCACCGTGGCGCCCAGGATCCCGATGGCGACGAACAGGGCCCCCGGCGGCAGGCTCGGGCGGAATCCCCGGACCAGGGCCGACGGGTCGGGACGGGCCATCAGGATCTGGAGCAGGAAGCAGCCGCCGATGGTCACCACCAGGGCCAGGATCGCCGCCTCCATTTTCCGCATCCCGAACCGCTGGAGGTAGAGGAGCAGGAACGTGTCGAGCGCCGTCACCGCGCAGCCCCAGAGCAGCGGGAGGTTGAACAGGAGCTTGAGGGCGATCACCGTCCCCACCACCTCGGCCAGGTCGCAGGCCGCGATGGCCACCTCCGCCAGCCCCCAGAGCGCGAAGTTCACCGGCCTCGAATACTCCGACCGGCAGGCCTGCGCCAGGTCGTGGCCCGTGACCACCCCCAGCCTGGCCGACAGCGTTTGGAGGATCATGGCCATCAGATTCGACATCAGGAGGACCCAGATCAGCGCATAGCCGAACCGGGCCCCCCCCTCCAGGTCGGTCGCCCAGTTGCCCGGGTCCATGTAGCCCACGCTGACCAGGTACGCCGGGCCCAGGAACGCGAACAGCCGGCGGAGCGGGTTCCGCTGCGAGACGCCCACCGAGCCGTGGACGTCGGCCAATGACTTCCGCCCCGTCCCCGCGTCGCCGATCCCCACCATGAGCCCGTCCCCCACCCGCCGCCGGACCGGTCGAACCTCCTGAAAACCGTCCACCTTGAACCGACCATAGCACGATTCTCAGATAACCACAAGACTGGATTTAGGGCCATCCGACTTCTATTTGGATGTTCCTAAAATTATGGTTTTGAATGTCCAAAATTTTTTTAATTCTGACGGCATGGAGTCTGCGTACTATAGATGTGTAAGGTTTCGCGAGGAAGCCGGTGATGCTCACCCAAGATGACAACCGGGAGGCTGACATGCGTTACGTGATGGGGCTGATGCTGGCGAGCGGCCTGTTGCTCGGCGTGACCGACGAGTCGAAGGCCCAGTTCTCGATCTCGATCGGCAATCCCTACGCCGGCCAGGGTTACAACAATTACGGCGGCGGGGGTTATGGTTACGGTAACGGGTACTCCAATTATTCGAATTACAACGGTGGGGGCTATTCCAACGGCTACACCGCCTACTCGAATTCCGCCTACGTCGCTGGCCCCGGCAATTTCGGCTACAACTCCGGTTACAACGGTTACGCGGCCCCCGTCGTCCCCAACTATTACAATTCGGGATATGCGGGTTACGCCCCGGTCAATACGGGCTACTCCTACGGTTACAGCCCGTACGTCCAGTCCTACAATCAGGGCTATCGCCAGTTCGCTCCCGCTTATCAGTCCTACGGCTACCGGAACAATAATCCCTTCGGGCTCATCCGCGGGTTGACCCAGATGTTCCGTTGAGATGATCGAGGCGCCGACTTGCAGCGGTATGTACGGGCGGGGGAAACCCCGCCCGTTTGCCGTCGACGCACGGTCCCCCGACATGATCGGGTATAATGAACAGGTATCGGGCAGAGTTCTTCCCGGAAGAAGAGCCTGGCCCTCCTGTCGTCGGAATAGCTTCCGAGGTGCTACAAGGGGGTTGAGATGCGACGTCTTTTGATGATCCTCGCCGTCGGATTATTCCTGACGATGTCGCCATGCCTGGTGGACGCCCAGGTCACGTATGGGGGGGACACGCTTCCCTATCGGGTCAACGGGAGCATCGGCCTGTCCGATCTTTACGGCACGGGTCACTACGGGACGAGCTGGGGCGTCGCCAGCTTCGGGATCCCCCGGACCTACACGACCTTTTCTTCCCCATACGGACTGGGATACGGATACGGCTATCCCCCTTATGGCGTCCTGCCCGGCCGTTTCGGCGTCGGGCTCTGGCGTCCCGGATTCGTCGCCCCGGGTTATACTTACGGGGCTGCCTATGGTTACAACACCTTCCCGTACCCTTACCGTTCGGGCGGCCCGATGTACGGCCCCCCGATGGGCGTCTATGCGCCGGGATTCGGCCCGGGCCAGCCTCCCGGGTCCTACGCCAACTAGACCGCCGGGGCGATCCGGGCGAGGGGGCGTCGGGCGAGGGCCAGGGTCACCCCGGGCCCTTTCTGCTTGGCGACGAGGAGGTTGTCGGCCCCCGCGGCCCGCATCGCGGCCGGTTCGGCGACCGCGGGGATCCCGACCTTGGCCCGGACACGCTCGCTGGGCGACCGGGTCCCCGGGTGGTCGGCGATCTGACCCGGCGGGAAGGCGACCAGGGGCAGCTCCCGCGATCGGGCGAAGTCGATCAAGCCCACCTCGTCGACCTTGAGCATCACCGTGGCGACCGCCGCCAGGCTGTGCTCCGACAGGCCGTGTTCGACCATGACGGATCCGACCCACGCCCCGATCGTCGCCGAGGTCGTCCCCCGCTTGCAGCCGATCCCGGCGACGAGCGATGGCGGCCGGTAGATGATCGTCCGGTCGGCGGCCGGGAGGTTTTCGGGCACGGCCCGGTCGCTGATGATCAGGATGGCAGCCGGGCCGGTCGACCGGAGGTCTTCCCACGATCGGACCCGATCGAAATGGTCGGGCCAGGGGCCGAACCGGCACCACCAATCGGCCTCGCCCGCGTCCTGCCAGACCGCCACCCGGCCCCGGCGGACGACCTCGGCGGCGACCCGGGTCAGATTCTCGGCCCGCTCGATGATCCAACCGTCCTCGGCGCCGATCCGGTCGACGGCGGGGAGCTTGCCGGCATCGCTGGCCGTCGTCACCACGGGCCGGGCCCCGAGGACCCGGGCCACGTCCTCGGCCAGGGCATTTGCCCCGGCTCCGTGCCCGCCCAGGACGGCGATGGCGAATCGCCCGGCATCGTCGACGACCACCACGGCCGGGTCGCGGCGCTTGTCGGAAGCCAGGGGGCCGAGGAGTCGGACCACGATCCCGAGGGCCATCACGGCGACGATCGCGTCATGGCCGGCCCAGATCGCCGGGACCAGGTCGCGAAACCGCCCTTCCCATCCGAAGATCCCGGGTTCGGCCGTCGCGAAGGTCGCCGGGATCGGGCCCGGCCCGGCCCGATCCGGCCCGACGACCGTGGACGGCCCGAAGATCCTCACCCCGTCGGGCCGGGCCTCGCGATGGCGGCGGGCGAGGGCCAGTCCGGCACCGGTCAGGACCAGTATCGCGGTCTTCATGGGTTCAATTTGCCACCCCTCGGATCTTCGACCGGGCGATCGCGCGGCCTCCGCGGTAAGATTGACCCGGGAGTCGGGCGAGGAACGAGGTTGGTCCATCCTAGCAGGGGGCGAGGTCGGATGTCATTTCCCGGAGTGGCGAAGGTCAGGCAGTCGGTCCCCCAACCTCGGGTTGCGGACATCCCCGGCACGGTCCGCCGGCTGATCCTGGAGAGCGGCCTCCGACGGCGCGTCCCGGCCGGGGGCTCGATCGCGGTCGGGGTCGGGAGCCGGGGGATCACCGCCATCCCGACCGTCGCCCGGGCGGCGGTCGACGCCCTGAAGGAGATGGGATATCGGCCCTTCATCGTGGCGGCGATGGGGAGCCACGGGGGGGCGACCGCCCCGGGCCAGCGCGAGCTCCTGGCCGGCTACGGGATCACGCCCGAGGCGATGGGCGTCGAGGTCCGGGTCGACATGGACACCGTCGTGCTCGGCACCAACAACGTCGGCCTGCCGATCTTCTTCGACCGGAACGCCCACGACGCCGACGGGATCGTCCTGATCAATCGCGTCAAGCCGCACACCGACTTCACGGGAAAGTACGAGTCGGGCGTCCTCAAGATGCTGACCATCGGGCTGGGCAAGCGCGAGGGCGCGACCCAGATCCACAAGCTCGGCCTGCGCGGGATGGTCGAGGTCCTGCCGTGGGTGATGGATTTCCTGGTCACGCGCACCCGATTTGCGCTCGGGCTGGCGATCCTGGAGAATGTCGAGGACATGCCGGCCGAGATCGTCGCGATGGAGCCGGAGTCGATCCTGGAGGTCGAGCCCGCCCTCCTGGACAGGGCCCGGGGCCTGATGGGCCGGCTCCCGTTCGACCAGATCGACGTCCTGGTCGTCGGCGAGCTGGGCAAGAACTACTCGGGGTCGGGCATGGACCCCAACGTGATCGGCCGGCTGATGGTGGAAACGATGGGCGACCACCCCCGGCCCGTCGTCACCCGGCTGGCGGTCCTGGACGCCTCCGAGGAGACGCACGGCAACATCGTCGGCGTCGGCTTCGCCGACCTGACCACCGACCTCCTGGTCTCCAAGCTCGACCCCGAGCCGTTCCGGATCAACGTCCTGACCTCCTGCTGCCTGGAACGGGCCCGGATCCCGATCACCCTGCCCACCGACCGCGAGGTCTTCGAGGCGGCCCTGGACACCTGCTGGCGGATCGACCCGGCCGGGGCCCGGGTGGTCGTCATCCCCAACACGCTGGAACTGACCACCCTCTGGGTCTCCCCCGCGCTCGAGGCCGAGGTCGCGGCCCACCCCCACCTGACCCGGGAGTCGGAGTATCGTCCGATCCCGTTCTCGGGCGATGGGACGCTCGACCAGGAACTGATGTTCCCGGAGAGCGTCCGGGGGCGAAGGTCCGTGGGTGCCTATGCCGCTCACTGAGGTCGGGGTGTCCCGGCCGCCGGCTCGGCCGCCTTCTTCGCCGCCGGGCCGACCGGATAATAGTTGCTCTGGTCGAGTAGCTTGGCCTCCTCGGCGGTGGAGAGCGAGCCCGTCCCCCGGTTGAACTTCGTCGACTGGACGACCCGGGCCTCGGCGGGCTCCCCGCGCAACCGGGCGAGCGCGGTCCGGGTCGCCAGCCGGCCCAGATCCTCCGGGTAGACCTGGACGAAGCAGGACTCCCGCCCGAAGATGACCGGAGACGACCCGGACGTGTTCCCGATGAAGCCGCCGACGAAGATCGGCGGGTTGGCGGCGAGCTTGATCCGGGCCTTGGAGACCCCCTGCATCACCTCCTCGCCGTCGACGAGGATGATCGTCAGCTCCTTGTCCTTGCCGAGCAGGTCGAACACGGCGGCGGCCGACGCCTCTCCCGGGGGGCCCTGAATCGGGACCACCTCGACCTTGCGCAGCCCGGCGGCCTCCGCGGCGCGCTTGAGGGCCTCCACCCGGGGGGCCGAATCGTCCTTGTCCCGGAGGTCGAACAGGATCTTGGCCACCCCATCGCCCGGCCGTCCGGCCTTCTTCGCGTCCTCGATCGTGGTCGCGACGATCCGCCGGGCCGACTCCTCGTAAGGCTGCTGGACGACCACGGTGAACGGGCCCGACCCCGCCGGCGCGGGGACCTCTCGGCCGAGGAGGATGACCGGGACCTGCTTCGACTCGGCCTCGGCCAGGGCCGCGCCCAGGTCGGGCGAGTCGCCGGGGACGACGATCAGGGCCGACGCGCCGTCGGCCAGGGCCTTGCGGATCGCCCCCGGCTGGCCGCCCGGCGCCGGCCCCGCCGGCCGGTAGATCGCCTGACGGGAGTTCGCTTCCCTCTGGGTCGCGTACGCATAGATTTGCTCGCGCTCGTCCCGCGACCCGGTCCCCACGAAGAAGATCGTCTTGGCCGATTCGGGCTCGGCCGTCGAGGCCGACCCCGGGCGCGGGGGGACCGAGAATCGGTCCGGCCCGCACCCCGATGCCAGCAAGGCCGACCACGCCAGACCGACCCGGAAACTCGCGACCGAGCGACTCATCGTCTTCCGACCTCCGACATCTTGCCCGGGCCATCACCGATCGGCGGCCCCCGTCGACCAGATTAACCCAAGCCGGCCCGCCCGGCCATGCCCAGGACAGGACGACCTCGGGCCATCGGGCCCGGGGACGATCCGGAGGAAATCCCCCGGATCCCCCTTGCAAGGGCGGGAGGGCGTCGGGATAATCGCCCGATGCGCGGCCCGCCTGGGCCGCTTCTTCCTTCGATTTGACGGTCGGGGACGGCTTCGGCCCTCCCCCGGCCCGGTCGGCGGGGCGCCTTCGGGCGGAGCGCCAGCACCGGGCCACGGACGGGACAAGGCGAGACATGGCGGACGCGGTCAAGATCCGGGTCGAATTGCGCGACCCGCAGAAGAACAAGGGGACGGGCACCAGGGTCGCCCGCAGGCTCCGCGCCCACGGGCGGATCCCCGCCATCATCTACGGCCACAAGCAGGCCCCCACGACCATCTCCCTGTCGCGCGAGTCGGTCTGGGAGATGATCAAGAAGCAGACCCACCTGGCCGAGCTGGAGATGGACGGCGGGGCGGCCGAGACCGTCCTGGTCCGCGAGATCCAGTGGGACCACCTGGGCAAGGAGATCATCCACCTCGACTTCGCCCGCGTCAGCGCCGGCGATTCGATCGAGTCCGAGGTCCGGATCGACCTCCGGGGCACCGCCCCGGGCGTGGCCGAGGGCGGCGTGATCGAGCAATTGATCCACTCCATCCTGGTGACCTGCCGGGCCGACGCGATCCCCGACAATATCAAGGTCGACATCGGCGAGCTCCACATCGGCAAGGGGATCCACGTCAAGGAGCTGAAGCTCCCCGGGGGCGTGACCGTCGCGGAAGACCCCGAGTCGCTGGTCGTCCACGTGACGACCAAGGTCATCGAGGCCGTCCCGGCCACCGAGGCGCCCGAGGGGGCCCTGCCCGAGGTCATCAAGCCCGAGCGCAAGGAGAAAGAGGAGTGATCGCCCCGCGAACGGCCTCGGGGGCCGCCTAGGGCATGTTCAAACTGGTCGTCGGCCTCGGCAACCCGGGCAGCAAGTACGACGGGACCCGGCACAACATCGGCTTCGAGGTCGTCGACCGGCTCGCCCTCGGCGGGCCGGGCGGCAGGCCCTCGCGGAAGTTCGAGGGGCTGCTCGCCGAGGTCGAGATCGAGTTCCGCCGCGTCCTGCTCCTGAAGCCCGAGACCTTCATGAACCTCAGCGGCCGGAGCGTCGTCCAGGCCCTCCGGTTCTACAAGCTTGAGCCCGTCGACCTGCTGGTCCTCTGCGACGACCTGAACCTCCCCCTGGGCAAGCTCCGGATCCGCAAGGGCGGCTCCGACGGCGGCCAGAAAGGGCTCCGGGACATCTCGGCCCACCTCGGGACCGAAGACTACGCCCGGCTCCGGCTGGGGGTCGGCGACCGCGGCCCGGTCGACGCCTCCGACTACGTCCTGGGCCGGTTCCGGCCCGCCGAGCGACCCGTGATCGATGACGCCCTGATCGCCGCCACGCAAGCCGTCGCCGTCTGGGTCGCCCAGGGGATAGATGCCGCGATGAATCGATTCAATGGACCCTTGAAGTAGCCTTGAGGAGACAGCCCTTGCCAGTCAACACGTACGAGGCGATGTTCCTGCTCGACAGCACCAAGGTCGCCCTCTCCTGGGACGACGCGGTCCGGCATGTCCACGACATCCTGGCCAAGCACAATTCCGAGATCGTCGCCAGCCGCCAGTGGGAGGAGCGCCGGCTGTCCTACCCGGTCGACGGCCACAAGAAGGGGACGTACCTGCTGACCTACTTCAAGACCGACGGCTCGAACATCGAGGAGATCGTCGCCGACTGCAAGCTCAGCGAGCTGATCCTCCGCGAGCTGGTCCTGAAGGTCCATCCCAAGCTGGTCGACCACCTGGTCAACCGCGCGATGACCTCGACGCCCGGCGAGGGCGAGGACGCCCCTCGCGAGGAGGAGGACGACCGCCCCCGCCGCCGCCGCCGCGAGGACTGACGCGCCGTCGGCCGTTTCGGGTCATCGCCGGCCACGACGGCGGCCGATACCCAATCCCGGTCGGGCGTTGACGTTCGGATAGGAAAGCTTGTCGCCCTCGGTGGGATGTGGTAGCTTCGCCCAGGGAACAAGCGTCTACGCCCGCACGGACGATCGGGGATCGGCGGTCCCTTCACAACGGTGGGAGGTTGGAGCGATGGCCCAGTTGAACAAAGTCTTCCTGATGGGCAACCTGACGCGCGACCCCGAGTTGCGCCGTCTCCCCAGCGGGACCGCGGTGGCCGAGCTGGGCCTGGCCTTGAATCGGACCTTCACGGGCAAGGACGGCGAGAAGCGCGAAGAGGTGACCTTCATCGACGTGACCGTCTGGGACCGCCAGGCCGAGACCTGCTGCCAGTACCTCAAGAAGGGCCGCGCCATCCACGTCGAAGGCTACCTCAAGATGGATTCCTGGGACGACAAGGCCACCGGCAAGAAGCAATACAAGGTGAAGGTGCAGGCCGATCGGGTCCAGTTCCTCGACCGCCGCGAGGACCAGGCCGGCGGCGGCGGGATGGGCGGCGAGGACGAGTACGCCGCCCCGGCGGCCCGCGAATCCGCCCCGAGGCGAGCGATCCCCGAACCCCGGGCGGCGGGCAACGGCCCCTCGCGGGGCGGTTACAACCCGGCACCCGCGGCGCCCGGCCGGCGGCCCCCCTCGCCCCCCGTCGACTCCGAAGGCGACGACGACGACATCCCATTCTGACCCCGCGAGGCCGACCGACCCCGGCCGATCCCGATCGGGCCGGCCCGGCGGACCTCGACCCCCACGGCGACGGCCGATCCCAGGAGTGAGAGTTGCATCATGGCCAAGATGACCGACAAGAAACCGGGTAAGGCCAAGCCCAAGGCGAAGGCCAAGGCCTCCGCGAATCGGAAGAAAGCCGCCACGTCGACCGTGGCCGCCCCGGTCGCCGCGCCGACGGCCCGGCAGCCCGGCGTCGAGCGCCGGAGGAACCACCCGATGCGGGCCAAGGACGGCCAGATGCAGGTCTTGCTGACCCACAACGTCCCCCATTTCGGCCAGCCCGGCGACCTCGTCAAGGTCCGACCCGGCTTCGCGCGCAACTACCTCCTGCCCCAGGGGCTGGCCACCTTCGCCACGCCCCACAACCTCCGGATCGTCGACAAGCACCGCCAGCGGATCCGCCAGCTCGAAGAGGCCCGCCGGACCGACCTCGTCCAGCTCGCCTCGCAGATCGCCCAGCGGTCGATCACGATCGAGGCCAACGCCAACCCCGAGGGGCACCTCTACGGGTCGGTCAGCGCCGACCAGATCGCCGACGCCCTCAAGGTCGACAACTTCCCGATCGAGGCCGAGAACGTCAAGATCGAGGGGCCGCTCAAGGAGCTGGGACTCTACACCATCCGGCTCTCGCTCGGCCAGGAAGTCGAGACCGAGGTCAAGCTCTGGGTCGTCCCGACCCACGTCGAGGAGGCGACCGCCTGAGGGGACGGCCGATCGGGCCGATCGGCGAATTTTTCATGGTCAAGACGCGGGCCGGCCGATACCATTGTTCAGGTAAGGCCGGCCCGACGCAGTCCCGCCCTCGCGACGGCCGGGGGCTCCCCCGCCCGACCCGGGCCCGGCCCGCAGAACGATCGGAAGGCCGGCGCGACCCGCGCCGCGCCGCCGAATCCGGACGGAGTCTCGCCGGACCATGCCCGATCACGCGAACGGCCACGCCCACAGCAACGGCCATGGAAATAATGGTCATGGAAACGGCCATGGGAACGGCTTCGGCCGGCCCCGGAAGCTTGTCGACCTCTCGCCCGCCGTGGCGGGCGACCGGCTCCCGCCCCAGAACATCGAGGCCGAGCTCTGCGTCCTGGGGAGCGTCCTCCTCGACAACGAGACGCTTCACGACGTCGTGATGGTGGTCCGGGTCGAGGACTTCTACCGCGACAGCCACCAGTCGATCTTCCGGGCGATCAAGGACCTGTACGACCTCGGCAAGGCGATCGACGCCATCACGCTCGTCGAGGAGCTGACCAAACGCGGCGAGTTCGAGAAGGTCGGCGGCGACGACGCCATCCGATCGATCCTGGAAGCCCCGCCGCACGCGGCCAACGCCAAGTATTACGCCCAGATCGTCCGCCAGAAGGCCGTCAGCCGCGAGCTGATCGAGGGCGCCAACGAGATCCTCCGCGACGGGTACTCGAACAACTTCTCGGCCGACGAGCTGCTCCAGTCGGCCGAGCGGCGGATCTTCGCCATCGCCGAGGACCAGGCGTCGGGCGAGACCGTCGACATCAAGGACGTGATCGTCTCGGCGATGGACCGGATCACCGCCAAGGCCGAGGATCGGCACGCGATCACCGGGGTCGGGACCGGGTTCTACGACCTGGACGAGATCACGGGCGGGTTCCAGGGGACGCAGCTCGTCATCCTGGCCGCCCGGCCGAGCATGGGCAAGACCGCCATCGCCCTGAACATCTGCGAGCACGTCATCTGCGATCTGAAGAAGGCCGTCCTGTTCGTCAGCCTGGAGATGGGCGAGCTGGAGCTGGTCGAGCGGCTGCTCTCGTCGCGGGCCCGGGTCGACGGCCACAAGATCCGGACGGGCAAGGGGCTCGGTCAGCAGGACATGGTCCAGCTCGGCCGGGCCTACAACGAGCTGCACGCCACGCCCCTGTTCATCGACAGCACGCCCGCGCGGAACATGCTCCAGATCACGGCCAACGCCCGGCGGCTCAAGCTCCGCCAGAACTTGGGCCTGATCGTCCTGGACTACATCCAGCTCGTCGATTCCGAGGAGGCGAGGGACAGCCGCCAGGAGCAGATCGCCAAGATCAGCCGGAGGCTCAAGCAGCTCGCCCGCGAGCTGAACATCCCGGTGATCGCCCTCTCCCAGCTCAATCGCGGGGTCGAGAACCGCGAGGATCGACGGCCCCGGATGGCCGACCTCCGCGAGTCGGGCGCCATCGAGCAGGACGCCGACCTCGTCCTCCTGCTCCACCGGCCCGAATATTACGACCCCAACGATCAGCCGGGCGTTGCCGAGCTGATCATCGCCAAGAATCGCTCCGGGGCCACCGACACGGTCAAGTTCGCCTTCCTCAAGAACCTGACCCGGTTCGAGAACCTGGCCCACGGCGGCGACCCTATCGGCGGCGGGGCTTACTGAACGCCCTCAGGCGACCCGCCAGGGGCCGATGGCGGTCGGCGTCGACCCGTCGACCGCCAGGTCGGCGAGGACCCGCCCGATCAGGCAAGAGAACTTGAACCCGTGGCCGCTGCAAGGGCTGGCGACGATCACGTCCGGCCGCCCCGGCATCGGCCCGACCCGGAAGTTCTCATCTTCCGCCATCGTGTAGAGGCAGACCTCGGCACGATCGATCACCGCCCCGGCGAGCGCGGGAATCGTCGCCCGGAGGAAGTCGCGGACCTCCTCGCGGTAGTCGGCTTCCACGTCCCGCTCGACCGCGTCGGGGTCGACGTCGGGCCCGCCGTGGCGGGCGACCTTGACCCCCATCCCGAGCGCCCAGGGCATTCCATAGAACGAATCGTGCTCGCCCGGCCCCTTGAAGATGAAGACCGGGAACCGGCCGATCGCGAACGGCTCGGGGTCGGCCGGGCGGAAGTAGAGGACCCGCTGCCGGGTCGGCCGGAGCGGGACCGCCAGGCCGGGCAGGAGCCGACCCGACCACGCGCCGGCGGTCACGATCAGGCGTTCGGCGACGAGCACGTGGCCGTCGAAGATCAAGGTCGGCCGATGGCCTTCGAGGTCGATCCTCCGGACCGGCATCTGATCCAGGATCTCGGTCCGATCGCCTATCGCCCGCGCCAGCTCGATCTGGACGGCAACCGCCCGCTCGGCCGCGATCAGGCCGGCGTCGGGCTCGAAGACGACGTCGGAATCGTCCGGGACGCCGAACGTAGGCATCGTCCGGATCCATTCCCAACCGTCCATCCGCCGGTGCGGGATGTCGATCGCCGCCAGGCTGGAGGCGACCCGGGCCACATAGTCGACTTCCTTCGGGCAGATCGAGACGCCCCCGGTTCGGATGAAGAGCGGCCGGCCGGCGTCGGCCTCCAGCTCTCGCCAGGCCCGGAAGGCGTCGATCATGAGTCGGGCGTAGGCCGGATCGGCGTAGGAATGCCGCGCGATCCGCGCCGCGCCGTGCGAGCTCCCCCGGTCATGGCCGAGCCCGAATTGCTCGACCAGGACGACCGGCTCGCCCCGCCTGGCGAGGTGATAGGCGGTCGCCGCGCCCATGGCCCCCGCGCCCAGGACGAGATACGGGACGTGTCGCGTTCGCATCGGGTCGGATCGTCCCGGGATCACGCCGGATCTCCCCGGATCCGGCCGGATTATCCTAACCCCGCCCCCGCCCTCGATTCAACGGGACGGTTGCCCCGCCCGATCGCGAGGCGTAACCTTGGCATCGCGACACCCGGATGCCAGGCGACCGGCCCGAGGACCTTCCCATGATCGATTTCACGACCGTCACCCGCGAGTTCCGGAGCCTGATCGGCCGCCGTCGCGAGTTGCAGACGCTGCTCGGCTCGGTCTTCGCCGGCCTGGGGATCTTCCTCCAGAACACGCTCCAGGGGAACATGCCCGCCTCGATGGGGACGATCCGGCGGCACGCCTTCGCCTTCTACGCGGTCCTGCTGATGGTCCCGTGCCTGATCCTCGCCCTCCGGATGGCCCGGCTCCACGGCGGGCTGGTCCTGAACGGGATCCTCTATGCCCGGCTGATGCAGGAGCAGAAATATGCCCGGGCGGGGACCCCCGAGTCGGCGGCGCGGCACAACTTCACCGGGGTCTCGTTCCTCCAGTTCGTCCTGATGGACCTGATCGCCGGCTTCTCCACGGCACTCCTGGTCCTGGCGCTCGACGGCCGCTTCGATCACGCGATGGCGCTGGCCGGGCTGGTGATGGTCGTCTGGATGGCCCTCTATTTCCGTTTCCACCGTCGGGCGTCGAAGTACGCGCTGGACAAGGCCGCCCGGGAGGCCTGCGAGCCGTTCACCCGGGACGAGTGGGAGGCGCACATCCAGGGGAGCCTGGAGGATGCCAACCTCGGCCTCAACGCCGACGTGGCGTTCGTCGGCCTGATGGTGTTCTCGGTCTTCGAGACCCTCTCCGGCCTGGGGCAGATGAAGGACGGGCTGGGGGACATCGCCCCGGCGATCATCCGCGATTACGGCCCGATAGCCTACGTCTCGCTGATGATGCTGACCTGCCTGATGGGGATGATGGGCTACCTCCGGGTCCGGGTCGCCATCGGCAAGTTCTCGCTGATGCTCGACCCGACCGACCGGCCGTTCCAGCCGCTCCGGCTCACCGACTCGCTCCTCGGCTACCTGATCATCGCCTTCCTGTTCACCGTCTCGCTCCACCTCCTGCTCGGCCTGACGGTCCCCGCGCTCCGGGAAGACGACCGGACCCTCCTGATGATCGACGGCGCGGCGTTCCTCGGGGCGGTCGCCGCCGAGCAGCTCACCCTGATCGTCGCCGGCAAGAATATCCGATCGAAGCTGGCGGCCGGCTGAACCGAAGGAGGTCATTTCGATGAATATCGCCCCACGATCCATGACCGAGGACGAATTCCTGGCGCTCCCGGACGACGATGGCGTGGATCGCGAGTTGATCCGGGGCGAGTTGCGGGAGCGGCCGTCGACCCTGAGAGACTTCGCGCCGAGCGTAATTCTCGCCAACGTCGCTTATCATTTCCAATTTTGGCGAAGGCGACAAGCCGAGCCGCGGGGGCTCGTCCTGGGGTGCGATGCCCTGGTCCGGCTCCGCCGCGATCCACCGACTTTCGTCGGCGTCGACGTCGCCTACGTCTCGGCCGAGGGCAAGCCGGCGTCTCCCAGGAGGGCGAAATACGTGGACGGACCCCCGGTCCTGGTCGTCGAGGTGCTGTCTCCCCACGACCAGCACGAGGACATCGCCGACAAAGTTTCCGAATATCTCGATGCCGGCGTCCCGCTCGTCTGGATCGTCGACCCCCGGTTCTCGACCGCGATCGTCCATCGGCCCGACGCCCGCCCGCAACTGTTCAACGTCGACCAGGAGATCACCGCGGAGCCGCACCTGCCCGGGTTCCGGGTCGCGGTGGCCGACTTCTTCGAAGACCTCGACGACTGAGCGTCTTCAGCCGATCGGCCGGGTGGCGAGCCCTTCGCGGAGGGCGTCGAAGGTGGTCCGGGCGTCGCGGCCGAAGACGAACCGGGCGGGGAGGCCGACGACCCGGCTGGCCCCGAGGCGGAACAGGGCCCGCTGGCAGGCGGTGAGCTTGTTCGAGGCGATCAGGGCGGTGACCCGCCAACCCGGCTCGCCGGAATCGGACCAGACCTCGCCCCGGGCGATGTGCTGGGCCCCGTGCTCGCGGAGGTAGGCCGCGACATCGGCCGCCGGGCCGGTCCCGGGGGCGGCGGGCCCCCCGACCACCTCCAGGTGGAGCATCCCCTCCGAGGCCCGGACCCCGTCCATCGCGTCGAGCAGGACGGCCAGCGGGCCGGCCTCGCCCTCCTCGACCAGCCGGGCCAGGCTGGGCCCGTGGCCGATCAGGCACGAGGCCGAGTCGAGGACCGTCCCCGCCTTGATCTCGCGGAGCCGGTTGTCCTTGAGCGTCGTCCCCGAGCTGGTCAGGTCGACGATGATGTCGGCGATCCCCAGGGTCGGGTGCAGCTCGAGGGCCCCGTCGGAGTCGATCAACTGATAATAATAGATCCCCCACTTGCGGAAGTGGGCCCGGGTCAGCTCGGGATATTTGGTCGAGACCCGGAAGGTCCGGCCCGAGTCCTTGAACTCGGCGGTCAGGTCGACTAGGTCGATGATGTGGGCGACGTCGATCCAGCTCTCGGGGACGGCGACGACCAGACGGCAGCCGCCGTAGCCGAGGTCCCCGACCACGACCCGGGCCTCCTCGGCCTCGAAGGCCCGCTCGGCGAACAGGTCCATGCCGGTGACGCCCAGGTGGCACCGGCCCTCCTCGACCTGGGTCACGATGTCGGTCGGCCGCATGAAGACGACGTGGAACCGGGGGTGGCCGGCGATGGTCGCCTCGTACTGGCGATCGCTGGCGCGTCGGACCTTGTAACCGGCCGTCTTGAGGATCTCCACGACTCCATCGTAGAGGTGCCCCTTGGAGGGGATCGCCAGGCGGATCGGGTCGACGGGAAGGCCGGTCTCGGTTTTGGATGTGCTCATGGCTGCGGATATCCGGCCTCTCCCACCGCGATCCGGATCAGGTCATCGAGGGCGATCCGATCGGACTTGGGCCCGCGTCGGTCGTGGAGCGTCAGGCCGTCGTCGCCCCGATGATCGCCGACCACGACCCGACGGCCCGCGCCCAGCTCCGCCGCCCGGGCGGCGGTCGACGCGGGCGGGGACTCATGATCGAGGATCGCCCGGACGCCCTTCGATCGGAGCAAGGTCGCCAGGCGGATGGCATGCGGGACCGACCCGGGCCGATCCGGGACGATCAGGATCGGCTCGGGTCCGCCCGGGTCGGGCCGGACGCCCTGCGCCTGGCGGGCGGCGTCGAGCCGCTCCAGCCCGAAGGCGAAGCCGACCCCCTGGTCGTCGCGGTCGCTGCCGAGGACCCGGGCCAGGCCGTCGTATCGGCCGCCGCCGCAGACCTCCACCGGTCCCCCGGGCGTGGGCGCGACGATCTCGAAGACCATTTGCGAGTAAAACCCGATCCCCCGGCCGAATCCCAGGTCGAGGTCGAGGCGGTCGGCGGGGACGCCGTAATCGCCGAGCCGGCGGACCAGGGCGCGGAGCGATCCGACCGAGACGGGGGCGAGCGTCTCGTAGTCGCGGGCCAGGCGGTCGAGGACCTCGCCCGGCGGCCCCTTCAGGTCGGCCAGGGCCCGGACCTGGTCGCGGACCCGGTCGAGGATCTCCAGCCATCCCCGGCCCAGGTCCCACTTCCGGCGGAGGCGGCGGACGATCTCGTGGCCCGGCCTCCGGCCGTTGACGACCGGGACCAGCGTCCGGAACAGGCGGTCGACGCCGCCGTCGTCGGCCGAGTCGGCCGGCAGCGCGATCGCCTCGTCGGAGGACGAGGCCTGGCGGAGCCAGTCCGAGAAGTGGTCGAGCCCCCGGCCGAGCATCCCGACGTCGCCCCCCTCGGCTGCGGCCTCGCTGAGCATCTCCACCAGGGCTCCCTGGGCCGTCGGGGGGAGGCCGGATCGGCCGAGCAGTTCCAGGATCAGGCCGACGTCGCCGAGCCGGATCCGGGCCCCTTCCACCCCCGACTCGGCCAGCGACCAGTGGGCCAGCCAGATCACCTCGGCGTCGGCCTCCGGCCCGCCGTCGCCGAGCCGCTCGACGCCGACCTGGTGGAACTCGCGGAGCCGGTCCGACCGCGTCGGCGACTCGTGGCGGAAGGCCGGGCCGGCATGGCTGACCCGCCAGGGGGTCGGCGGGGGCGGGTCGGCGGCCGTGTAGGCGCGGACCACCCCGGCCGTCAGCTCGGGGCGGAGGCAGACCCGGCCCGAGGCCGGGCCGGACAGCTCGAACAGCTTGGAGACGATCCCGGCGCCGCTCTTGCGCTCGTGGAGCTCGACCAGCTCGAGGACCGGCGTCTTCATCCGGTCGTAGCCCGCCCGGGCGAAGCGGTCGAGCAGGAGGTCTTCCAGGCCCGACTGCCGGGCGAGGACGGCGGGGAGCCGGTCGGCCGTCCCCTTGACCAGCGGCAGGGGCGTCTCGATGGCCGGGCGGTCCCGGTTGGATCCGGTCATCGGCCCGCCCCCGGCCCGGCGCCGAGGGCGTGGGCCACCTCGGCCTCCAGGTCGTCCCAGGGGATCGCCTTCCGCTCCTGGCGGGTGGCCAGGTCGCGGAGGTTGAAGGTCCGCGCGTCCTGCTCCGAGGGCCCGACGATCACGGCGAGCCGGTGCCCCCGGGTCGACCCGTACTGGAGCTGCTTGCCCGCCTGGATGGCGTCGGGGTAGACCTCGGCCCCGATCCCGGCGGCCCGGAGCCGGGCGGCCAGCGCGACGGCGTGGCGGGCGTCGGCCCCCGGGAAGTTCGGCAGCAAGACGGGGACCGTGGTCGAGGCCCCCTTCGCCAGCCCCGCCTCTTCGAGGAGGGCCAGGAGCCGGTCGAGGCCGATCGACGCCCCCACCCCGGGCAAGGGTTGATCCGTGAACAGGCGGGTCAGGTTGTCGTACCGGCCGCCCGAGGCGACGCTGCCGAACTTCTCCCGGCCGTCCACGGTCGTCTCGAAGACGACCCCCGTGTAATAGTCGAGCCCCCGGGCCAGGCCGAGGTCGACCCGGAGCCGATCGGCCGGGACGCCGGCCGCGTCGAGGAGTCCGAAGATCGTCCGGAGGTTGGCGATCCCCTCGGCCCCCCGGGGATCCGAGCCCACCGCGGCCTCCGCCGTGTCCAGGACCTCCACGCCGCCCCGGCCGGACTCGACGAAGTCGAGGACCCGGCGGGCCTGGTCTTCCGAGAGGGCCGCGCCGACGGCCCCCGGCTCGTCGGGGTCGCCGGGGCCCCGGCCCTGGAGGACGTCCCGGACGCCCTCCGCGCCGATCTTGGCGAGCTTGTCGAGCGCCCGGAGGATCGGCCCCGACCGGTCGGCCAGCCCGAGGCCGTCGAGGTGGGCGTCGAGGATCTTCCGATTGTTGAGCGCAATGGTGAAGGCGGGGACGCCTGCGGCCGTGAGCGCCGAGTAAATGACTTGCGCGATCTCGGCGTCGGCCACGGGGCTCTCGGTGCCGACGGCGTCGAAGTCGCACTGGACGAACTCGCGGAACCGGCCCTTGGCCGGCCGCTCGCCCCGGAAGACCGAGCCGATCGCGTACCGCTTGAAGGGCCGGCCCAGCTCGTTGATGTGGCGGGCGACGAACCGGGCCAGGGGGACGGTCAGGTCGAACCGGAGGGCCAGCTCGCCCGGCTCGCCGCCCTTGTTGGTGACCTCGTAGATCTGGCGGAGGACCTCGTCGGACCCGGCGCCCTTGCCGGTCAGGACCTCCATGCGCTCGATGTGCGGCGTCTCGATCGGCACGAAGCCGAAATCGGCGAAGGTCTTGCGGAAGGTCGCGGTCATCCGCTCGCGCGGGATCATCGAGGCGGGGGGGATGTCACGGAGCCCGCTGGCCACGCGGGGGTCGATCATGGCGAGGGCACCCTTCCGAGGATCCGGGTCGGACCGTCCCGGCCCCGGGCCCCCATGATAGCAGGCCCGGCCCCGGCAGATCAGGCCCAATTCCCGGACGAAGGGCACACGGAATGGAAACGAGACGGGCGGCCGAGGCCGAGCTGGAGTCGACCTCGGCCACCTCGTCCGCCCGCACGGGGGGGGCTCTCGTACGGTTGATCGGGCCGGGCCGGGGCCCTCGGGGTGGCTGGCGTGCTCTCTCCGGATGACATCTCCGTCACCCTGGGATCGCCGGACGCGGCGTGGTCACAGGACGTCATACACCCGGCCGTTCCGGGGAGTTTCAAATTTCCATCGGCCCGTGGCCCGATTTCCCGGGCCGTCCCACAATCCGCAGATTTCGATCGACATCGGCAGATGCAATCCGCCGGGCCGTCCCTCTATGATGGGAGGGTGTGATCCGATTCCGCGAGCGGGGCGCGAAGGAGGTCGGGATGTGGTGCTCGATGGCGGCCGTCGTCGGTGCGATGCTGCTCGGCGATGCCGGCGGGTCTCCCGTGATCCGGGCGGACGATTTCGAAGCCTGGTTCCGCTCGGCCGCGGGAGGCGGGCTGGAGGTCCCCGCGGCGGTCGCCGAGCGGGCCCGGTCGTTCCGATACGTCTTCGTCGAGGGGTTCCGCAACGAGCGGATGCCGGGGTACTTCTCGCAGAACATCGCCGAGTTGAAGGCCCACGGCGTCCTCAAGGGGGCCATCGCCGTGATCGAGCCCAGCTCGGGGCGGTCGATGGAGGATAACGCGGTCGCCGTCCGCGCCCGGTTCCTGGAGATCGCCGGGTCGGGGCCGGAGAAGCTGGTGATCATCGCCCACAGCCGGGGGGCCTGCGACACCCTGGCGTTTGCCCTGGGTAATGCCCCGTTCGTCCGCGATCGGGTCGAGGCGCTGTTCCTGATCCAGGGGCCCTTCGGCGGCTCCGGGGTGGCCGAATACGTGATCGGCCGGGGGACGCCGATGGACCGCCGGATGCCGCTGGGGCCCCGGATCCTGGGCCACCTCGCCGGCCGGCTGACGCGGGCGGTCGCCGGGGTTACCGGCCTGGAAATCCTCGGGGAGATGACGCGCGAGGCCTCGCGGGCCTTCTGGATCCTGGCGATCGAGGAGCACGCCGACGCGATCGCCGCGGTCGGGCCGAGGACGTTCTACATCCGGTCCGAGATCAAGCCGGCGCGGCTCCGCTTCGTCCGCCGGGCGATCGCCACTTACCTCCAGACCTACCACGGCGCCAGCGACGGGATGGTGGCGCTGGAGGACCAGGCGCTGGCCGACCTGGGGACCGTGATCGGGACATTCGAGGCGGGCCACTCCGACCTGACCCACCGGTTCCCCGCGAGCAAGGCCCCCCGGAAGCTCCGGAAGGCCCTGATCCGGAGCATCCTCATGGCCGTCGGCCGGGCCGATCCGGTCCCGACCGCCCGGGGGGAATTGCCGGCCCCGATCGGACCCGGCCGGGACGTCGCCCCGGAGGTCCGGCCGTCCGAGCCGATCAGGGGCCGGCAGGCCGATCGGGCGGGGACGTCCGGGCGTCGGCAAAGGCGACGGCCTCGCGGACGGTGGCGTAGTGGATGTCGACCGTGTCCTCGATCTCCTCGGCATAGCCGCCGGCCAGGGTGACCGCCACGGGGAGCCCGGCCTCGCGGCAGAGGCCGAGGACGAGCCGGTCGCGCGCGGCCAGTCCCTCTTTGGAGACGCCCAGGCGGCCGAGCCGGTCGAAGAGGAACGGATCGGCGCCGGCGAGGTAGATCGCCAGGTCGGCCCCCGCTCGATCGATCGCCGTGCGGACGCCCCGGTCGACGGCCTCCAGGTAGGCTTCATCCTTGACCCCGTCGTCGAGCTCGATGTCGAGGTCGCTCGGCGGCTTCACGGGCGGGTAATTGTTGGCCCCGTGGATCGAGAAGGTGAAGACGGCCGGGTCGTCGGCGAAGATCGAGGCGGTCCCGTCCCCCTGATGGACGTCGCAATCGATGATGACCACCCGGCGGGCCCGGCCCCCGGCCAGGAGGACCCGGGCGGCGACCGCCGCATCATTAAAGACGCAGAACCCCGCGCCCCGGGCCGGGAAGGCGTGGTGGGTCCCGCCGGCCAGGTGGGCCGCGACCCCGTCGACCATCGCCCATTCGCACGCCTCGATCGTCGCGGCGACGGACCGCCGGGACCGCTCGACCAGGCCTTGCGACCAGGGGAGGCCCATGACCCGGACCTCGTCGCGCGAGAGCGTCCCCTCGGCCACGCGCCGGAGGTAATCGGCGTCGTGGACCAGGAGCAATTCCCCGTCGGTCGCCGCGCGGGGGACGATCAGGTCTTCGGGCGCGATCAGCCCCGATTCCTCGATCCGGATCCGGAGCCGCTCGTACTTGACCAGCGGGAACCGGTGCCACTCCGGGAGCGGGAACTTGTATCGATCGCAGGTGAACGCTTTCACGGGCCGTCCGATCGTGGGTGGGGCGGGTCGGTCATCGCTCCTCCGGCCCGACGACGTAGCCGTACTGGATCGGCCAGGTCGGCTCGTGGCCGAGCGCCTTCTGGGCGTGGATCGTCCAGTAGGGGTCGCGGAGCATCTCCCGGGCGAGGAAGACCAGATCCGCCGCGCCCGAGGTGATCAGCTCATTGGCCTGGTGGGGGTCGGTGATCATCCCCACGGCGCCGGTGCCGACGCCGGTCTCGCGGCGGATCGCGGCGGCGAAGGGGACCTGATAATTCGGGGCGGCCGGGATCCTCGCGTGGGGGACCAGGGCCCCCGAGGAGACGTCGATCATCTTGACTCCCGCCCGGCAGAACGCCCGGCCCAGCTCGACCGACTGCTCCAGGTCCCAACCGCCCTCGACCCAGTCGGTCGCCGAGATCCGGACGAACAGCGGCGAGCCGGCCGGGAGCTCCGGCCTGACGGCCTCGACCACCCGGAGCGGGAGCCGCATCCGGTTCTCCAGCGATCCGCCGTACTGGTCGGCCCGGCGGTTGCTCAGCGGCGAGAGGAACGAATGGAGGAGATAGCCGTGCGCCATGTGGATCTCGACGATCCGGAAGCCGGCGGCGACCGACCGGCGGGCGGCGGCGGCGAAGGCGTCGACCACCGCGTCGATCCCCCGATCATCGAGTTCGATGGGCGTCGGGTCGTCGTGGTGGAACGGGATCGGGCTGGGGGCGACCACGTCCCAGGCGCCTTGCTCGGCCGTCCGGAGCCGGTGCCCGCCGTGGAACGGGGCCGCGCAGCTCGCCTTCCGCCCGGCGTGGGCGATCTGGATCCCGGGGACGGCCCCCTGACCCTCGACGAACCGGGCGATCCGGGCCAGGGGCTCGATGTGGCGGTCGTCCCAGATCCCCATGTCCCCGGGCGTGATCCGCCCGTCCCGGGTCACGGCGGTCGCCTCGACGACGGTCAGTCCCGCGCCCCCGACGGCCCGGCTCCCCAGGTGGACGAGGTGCCAGTCGTTGGCCAGGCCCTCCTCGCTCGAATACTGGCACATCGGCGAGACCACGACCCGGTTGCGGAACGTCACGCCCTCGACCTTCAGCGGGCTGAGGAGGTCGACCCGGGGCGGCATCGCGGCCGGGTTGACGGCCGGCGGGCAGCCGACCCGGACCTCGAAGGGGGGTGGATTGCGGACCTCGCTCGGCTTCGACAGCTCGCTCATCCCGGATGCCACTCCGTCCCGGGGAGCCGGGAATGATCCGGCCGGCCCCCGGAGCAGGTCCGGGGCGCCGCCGTCGCCGACCTCCCATTATCGGGGCGACCCGGCCCAGGGCAACCGGCCGGGCCCCGGGGTCGGGATCATTCCAGGTTCGATCCTCCCTCCCACGCCGCCGCATCGCCGAGGAACAGGGAATAACCCCGCGCCGATCGCCCCCGCCTTCGAAATGACGGGGGGCGGGCGATGCCGCCCGCCCCCCCGGAAGTCATCCCGTCTCGGATCAGAGGCGATCCGGGAACAAAACCCAGGAATCGCAAATGGCTTATGGCTGATAAGACGGGTCGAATGGGATCGGGACGTCCGGAAAATTCCCGGAAATCCCTTTCCCATCAACCATCATCCATGTCGCGTCAACGATTGTCCCATCAAGGATTCATTCCCGGATCGCCTCTCAGTCGCGGGCCTCCTCCCGGAGCTGGGCGAGCTCCCGGGCCGCGTCCTGGGGGACGGGCAGGTGCGCCAGCTCGCACCGGGCGGCCAGCTCGGGGAGGAAGGCGAGCCGGGCCCGGCGATACCGGACCTTGGCGGCCCGGAGCCGGTCCTGGGCCTCCAGGAGCGCGTCGCCCTTGAGGGTCGACTCGTGGGCGTTGTACTCGGCCCGGGCCCGGTCGGCCTCGTCGCGGGCCTGGATCATCGCCGCATAGCGGACATAGCCGTTGGAGGCCGCGTCGGCGGCCGATCCGTCGCCCTTGCCGGCCTGGCGGACCCGGGCGATCGCCGACGCGAACAGCGCCTGGACGGCCGGGTCTCGGGCCACGAGGGTGGCCAGGGCGAACAGCGCGGCGGTCGCCCACTTGTGCCGGCGGGCCGCTGCGGGCCATTTCTTGAGGGTCGTCATGGTGATTCCTTGCTCCCGGTGATCGGCCACCCGCCCCGACCCGTCGGGCCGGTCGGCGAGGGCCTCCAGTTCTCGGATCCTCGATCGGAGCCGATCCGCCTCGGCCCGGATCTCGGAGTTCTTGCGCCCGACCTGGCCGTGCCGGGCCTGGAGCGTGGCGTGGTCGGCCCGGAGCAGGCGATACCACGCCTCCACCTCGGTCAGCTCGGCCTGGAGCCTGCCGACCTCCGCGTCGAGCCGATCGGCCCGCCGCCCGGAGTCGTCGACGGAGGCCTCGGCCCCGATCTCGTCCTCGGCCGGGGCCGGCGCAGGGGCCATCCGCCGGCGAGCCGTCATCCCTCGGCCCATGGGATCCTCCGTCCGGATTGGGTCCAACGTCCGCCCGTGGCGGATCCCGGGGCGGGGGATTCGAACCCCCGCGGCCTGCGCCGGGCGCAGGCGGCCTGCCGATCGGCCGATCCCCGATCCGGGGGTCGTCGCCGGTCCGCCCGGATGCCGGACCGGCGTGGCATGCCCCGGCCGCCGTCGACCTCCGATCGGTCGGCCGGCGGGATCTCGCCCGCGGGTGGGCCGGGTGGCGCTCGAATCCACGTCTGCGGTTCTTCAGACCGCCGCTACACCGTCTCAGCTACCGGCCCGCGTCGCGAGGGCGGCCCGGGAGACCTCGTCGGCCCCCGTCCCCCTCGCCGTCGGGAAGGCAGACCCGGCCGGCCCGCGTCGGGTTCGCGGCGAATCCGGACCATTTCGGCCGACCCGGAACGGGCGGGGCGCGCAGGGTCGAGGCCGGCCGAGGGATCCGGCCGGCCTCGCGTCGATCGGTCGATCTGTCCATCGGCCATAAACTCCGCGGGGCACCGGCCCGCCGGGCCCGCCGCGGCCCGATCACCCGTGGCTGCGGTGGTCGCGCCCGTGGAGGGGCCGCCTTCCGAGGACGTGGCCGGTGGGGTGGGCCACACCGACATGCTTCGCGGCGACCTGCTTGGCGGGAGCGACCTGGAGGAAATCGCCCGCCGCCTCGATCTTGCCGAGCTGGATGATGTCGGGCTGGTCGCCCGGGTGGCCGTGGCCGTGATGGGGCTTGCCGCCCGTCCAGTCGAAGGAGCTCCCCCCGCCCTGGTCGGGCTGGGCGGCGACCTGGGTATTGGGCGGGGCGGAGAGGGTCAGGGGAGAGCTTCCCATGTTGATCTGGAGGGCATAGGAGCCCGTGCCGGTCACGCCGACGTTGGATCCGGAGACGTGGAGGTAATAGGTGGTGTTGGGCGTCGCGGTGGCGATCGAGACGCCCAAGACCGACCCGTTGCCGCCGGCCGCGGCCGCGTTCTGGACGATCCCCTGGAGGCTCGCGTTGTAGAGCTGGATCTTGGGGCTCAGCTCGCTCAGGCCGGACGACTGGATCCGGGCCGTGAGGTTGGTCGAGGCGTTGCCCGGCGTGGTGAACTTGAACCAGTAGGACTCGTTCGAGCTCGCGACGTCCATGTTGGGCAGGATCAGCCAGTTGTTCGAGTAATTCGTATATCTGGTGATGTCGGCCGCCCTGGCCGGGGTGAAATTGGCGGTGGCCAGCGCGATCTCGTCCTCGGCCCTCGGGCCCCAGATCGCCTGGATCCCGTTGACGTCGTCCTGGACCACCGATTGCCGGACGCCCTGATAATAGGAATACATGGCGGCGCCGGTGTCGGCGGAGTGCCCCAGGCCGAGGGCGTGGCCGATCTCGTGGATCAGGACGGTCTCCAGGTCGTAATCGGAGTTGAGGTTCCAGGGCTGGGCGGTGTTGAGGAAGATGTCGCCGGCGTCGGACCCGCCGTTGGACTTCGGGGGCAGGAGCGTGAACGCCAGGGTGCTCGTCGGCTGCGCGAAGCCGCCGATCCGGATGTCGCCGATGTTGGGCGCGCCCTGCTGGTAGGGGCCCGAGTTCGTGGCCGAGCCGTCGTCGTTGACCTGCGGGAGGTTGATGTTGGCGTAATTCTCCCAGGTCGCGAACGCGGCGAAGATCGCCTGCTGCCACCTGCCCGGGCCGATCCGGGCGTCGAGGGTCGCCGCCAGGTTGCTCGACACGCCGCCCAGGTTGGTCCCGTCGGGTTCGAAGCTCCAGGTGATCCGGCTCCCGGAGGCGAACTGGTTGCCGGTGGTCGCGTATTGCAGGATCCGATCTTCGAGCCCCTCCAGGGCCGGCCGGACCGAGCGATTGCGAGCCACCTTGACGCCGCGCGGCCGGACAACGTGGTTCTTCATGGGTGACCTTCTTCGGCGACCAGTTTGTCGCCGGGACGGCCGTCGTCCCGGCGGATGGTGGGGGGTGTTTGCGACAGTATCTGTTGAGATTCACGGATAATCAAGGCGGCATATCCTCGAAAAATTTTCCCAGTATGCTTTCGATCCGTCCCGTGCGGTTCGGGGCGGCCGGAACGGACCCGATGCGGACCTTGGGCACCATTGCCGGAGGGCGATGTTGATCGGCGTCAACATGGATGGGGGTCGCGGGGGACATGTCGCGGGGCCGGGGGCCGGGGCCGCCCCTCCACCCTCCGGCTATGATGGAGGGGTGGGGATCGGGGCCCGGGCGGTCCGGTCCGCCGCCAGCCCGACGGGCCCGGAGGCCGTTTCCCTTGCAATCCATCCTAGGTCGGGGCAGCAGGCGACGGTTCGCGGAGTATCTGGCGGGCCGGGCCCGGGCGCGCCGGGTCGGCGAGAAGGCCGGCCAGGCCCCCGGCGCGCCCCGCCAGCGGTCGCTCGGCCGGCTCTATCGCGAGCTGTTCGGCGTCGCCCAGGGGCATCGGGCGGCCCTGGGGTTGTCCCTGGCGACGCTCTCGGTCGGGACGACGCTGCGGCTGGTCCCTCCGGCGGCGACCAAGCTGGTCATCGACCACGTCCTCCTGGGCCGGGCGATCCCGACGGGCCTGCCGGCCTGGGTGCCGGTCCCCGGCTCGCCCCGGGGCCTCCTGTTCGCGCTGGTCGGGCTGGTCCTGGCCGTCTCGGCGGTGGGGACGGCCATCGGCCTCTGGAGCCGTTGGCTGGCGACCCGGGCGAGCAAGCGGATCCAGGTGGAGACCCGCCGCCGGGTCTTCGAGCACGCGGCGCGACTCCCGCTGCACCGGGTCTACGAGCTCAAGGCCGGCGGCGCCGCCAGCCTGCTCCGCGAGGATGCCGGGGGGGTCGGGGAGCTGGTCTTCAGCATGCTCTACAACCCCTGGCGGGCGGTCGTGCAGCTCCTGGGGGGCCTGGCGATCCTGGCCTGGGTCGACTGGCGGCTCCTTCTGGGCGCCCTGGCGATTGCGCCGGGGGCGGTCGTCTCGGACCGGCTCTGGAACAGCCGGCTCCGGCCGCTCTTCCGCGACGTCCGCCGCCAACGGCAGGAGATCGACGCCCGGGCCGCCGAGGCGTTCGGCGGGATGAGGGTCGTCCGGGCCTTCGGCCGCCAGCGGCGGGAGACGGCCCGATTCGCCGGCGAGAACCACTTCATGACCCGCCAGGAGCTGTTCGCCTGGTGGTGGTCGCGGCTCGTGGAGATCGTCTGGGACCTGTTTTTGCCCGCGGCCTCGGGGGCCCTGCTCCTGTTCGGCGGCCTGGGGGTCCTCGACGGCCGGCTCTCGCCGGGCGACCTGATGATGTTCCTGGTCTACCTGGCGATGCTCCTGGAACCGCTGGCCGTGCTCGCCACGGGCGCCACCCAGCTCCAGAACAACCTGTCCGGCTTCGACCGCGTGCTCGACCTCCTGGCCGAGCCGCGCGAGATGGCCTCCCGGCCCGGGGCGGTCTCGGTCTCGAAGCGGTCGACGGCCGGGCGGGTGACGCTGGACGGGGTCGGGTTCACCTACCCGAACTCGGTCGACCCGGTCCTCCGGGGGATCGACCTCGACGTCGAGCCCGGCGAGGTCATCGCCCTGGTCGGCCGATCGGGCGCCGGCAAGACGACGCTTTGCAACCTGATCGCCCGGTTCTACGACCCGACCGAGGGTGCGATCCGGCTCGACGGGGTCGACCTCCGCGACGTCGACGTCGAGGGCTACCGTCGTCTCCTGGGGATCGTCGAGCAGGACGTCTTCCTGTTCGACGGGACGGTCGCCGAGAACATCGCCTACGCCTCGCGTCGGGCGGGGCGGGCCGAGGTCGTCCGCGCCGCCGGGATCGCCAACGCCGACGAGTTCATCGGGCACCTTCCCGACGGGTACGACACCAGGATCGGCGAGCGGGGGGTCAAGCTCAGCGGCGGCCAGCGGCAGCGGCTGGCGATCGCCCGGGCGGTCCTGGCGGATCCCCGGATCTTCATTTTGGACGAGGCGACCAGCAACCTCGACAGCGAGGGCGAACTCCTGATCCGGCGGGCGCTGGCCGCCCTGATGCGGGGGCGGACCTCGTTCGTGATCGCCCACCGCCTGAGCACGATCCGCGAGGCCGACCGGATCCTGGTGCTCGACGGTGGCGCGATCATCGAGGCCGGCTCCCACGAGGAGTTGATCGCCCAGGGGGGCGCATATCGCGAGATGGTCGAGTTGCAAAGCATGGGGTAAGGCAGACAGGAATGTCTGCCCCGCCGGTTAACCTCGTGGACCCTGAGTCCCGAGTCCCGAGTCCGTCAGTCCTGAGTCCTGAGTCCTGAGTCCCGAGTCCTGAGTCCTGAGTCCTGAGTCCGTCAGTCCTGGATCAGGCGTCGTGATGATGGCGGCCCATCTCGGCGACCATGGCCCGGCACGACTTCTCGCACCGCTGGAGCGCCTTGGTGGCGTCCTTCATCTCCGGGGAGTCGAACTTGGAGACGACGGCGAGGGTCTCCTTGCACGCCTCGGCGCAGGCGGTGCAGGAAAGGGCCATCAGCGGGCTGTGCTTGGCGATGTTGCAGGCCGACAGGGCGCAGAAGCCTGCGCAGTCGGCGAAATAATGGAGCGGCTTGGCGTGCTCGCGCTTGCCCTCGGCCACCTGGGTGTAGCAGTGGTGGAAGGCCATGTCGCACGACCTGGCGCAATCGCCGCAGGCCTCCAGGCATTCCTTGTGGATGGCGGAAAGCTGGGCGTGGTCATGGGCCGCGTGGGGGGCCTGGGCGCGTGCCGCGCCCGCGGAAAGGGCGGTCAGGCCGGCGGCGCCGGCCCCCATCATGCCGAGCATCTCGCGACGATCCATGGTCGTTCTCCGGTGGAGATCGGGCGGGGGAGAGTCCTCGCCCTATCGACCGTGCAACTCGCGGGCCCCCTGGCATCATTCCCGGCCGATCCGCCGGATTCGCTCAGAGGTCCCAGACCCGGACGCCGTCGAGGAAGCAGGAGACGACGCCGTCCTCGGAGACCTTGAGCACGGGCCCGTGCCGGCTGGCGATCAGGGCGGCGGTGGTCCGGGCCCCCTCGACGGCCAGGCCGGTCGAGGCCGAGGCGTCGTGGCGGAGGATCGCCCCGAAGGCCAGGAGCCGGCCCGACCGGTCGGTGGCGATGGCGCCGTCGAGCCCGGCCAGGGCCTCCAGGACGGGCGGGTCGAGGTCGACGACCGACCGGCCCCGGGCCAGGTAATGCAGGGCCCGCTTGGCCAGCGGGTCGCCCGGATGCAGGTCGACCGGCGGGGGGTCGGCGGGCCCGTCGGAGAGCAGGTCGTGGGGGGCGATCAGCCGGCCCTCGGCCGACCCGGGGTCGCCGATCACCACGAACAGCCCGCCCTGGCGGCACTCGGCCAGGTCGAGCGCCGTCTGGAACAGGACGCGGGCCAGCCGGGGCTCCCGGACCGCGGCGGCCCAGACGTCGAAGTTTCCCGACGGGTCGAGGATCCGCCACCGGCCGTGGGCGAAGGCGAACGCCTGGGCCCCGTTGGCGAACAGCTTGATCTCCTGGTTCGGGCTCAGGACCAGGCAGAGCCGGCCCCCGTCCCGGGTGGCCCGGGCGTGCGGCGTGTAGTCGCGGGCGCAGGGGACGTCGGGCGACTCGCCGGCCGGGATCCGCCCGGCCCACCGGGCGACGTCGATCACCTCGACCAGGCGGCCGTCGCGGTCGACGAGGAACAGGGTCCGCTTGCCGTCGCAGAGCCGGTGGACGCTCTTCAAGGCCGTCAGCTCGACCCCGTAGGCCAGGGCGTCCGGGGCGACCCCGCGGGGTGGGGTGTCCTCGGGGCCCAGCAGGAGCGCCCCGGTCGACACCCGGCGGTTCTCGTACGTCGACAGGGCGGCCGTCCGGAGCGTGTGGATCGTCGAGGCGATCCGGCTCGGGCGCGACGAGTTGGGCGTGTAGGTCCAGGGCTCGACGAACGCCGCGACGTAATGGTCTTCCGACCCGCCCCGATACAGCTCCAGCCGGGAAGGATGGGTGATCTGGAACAGGTGCTGATAGCGGAGGCTGAGGACCGCCCCGATGGCCCGGATCATCCGGATGTCGTGCGGGCGGAACCGGACCCCCTCGCGGTGCTCGACCCGATATCGGACCCCGAACAGGTCGGCGGAAAGTTCCCCCGACCGGCCCTCGGCCAGGAGGAAGTTCGGGCCGTCCTGGAAGTCGATCCGGCCGGTCGCCGGGTCGATCGCCGAGAGCTGCGTCTGCGGGTAGAACAGGGCGAGGTCGCGGCGGAAGACGCCCAGGAACAGCTCGGCCACAGCCTGGGCGTCGCGGAGCCCGGTGGGCGCGGCGCCCGGCCCGTGGGGCGCCGAGGTCCCGGCCGGGCCGTGGCTCCCGATTCGCATGGCGCGATCCTCCGTGTCCGCGACCTGCTCCGTCCGTCGACCGGGGATGATAACGCCGCCGTCCCCGATTGGAAAGGACGGTTCCGGCCGATCAGGAGTTGCCCAGCGCGGCGGCCCACGCCCGGACCCCGGGATCGGCCTTGAGCTGGCCGACGTCGTCGGGGCGGCCCAGGTCGTCGACGAACCACCGGGCGACCTGGGTCTGCCGGGCTTCGGGCGTCCCCTGGAGCGACCGGATCACGTCGAAGGGCGCGGCGCCCGACCAGAGCAGGCCGCCCCAGCCCGCCAGGCCGGTGGGGTCGGCGTCGCGACCGAGGAGGACGCCGTACAGGCCCCGGACGACCGGCGGGGGCGATGCCCCGTGGGCGATCAGGAATTCGGGCTGGGCCAGGATCGCGGCGCGGACCGTGGCGTCGCCGAACCCGACGTCGAGCAGGTGGGCCCAGGCGGCCACGCCGGGATTGGCCTTCAGGGCCCCGATCGGGTCGGTCCGGCCCAGGTCGCGCCGGAACCATCGGGCGACCTCGGTCAGCCGCCCCTCGGGCGAGGTCATGATCGCGGTGGCGATCTGGTAGCGGGTCGACGTCCCCGCGTTGGAGACGCCCAGCCATTGCTGGAGGCCGTAGCCGTCGGGGGCGTGGCCGAGCAGGCTGTTGTACAGCCCGGCGATGAAGCCCGGCGCCGTCCCCCCGTGGGCGGCGAGATACTCGTCGGATGCCAGGAGAGACGCCCGGACCTGCACGTCGGTCGAGGCGCCCGGCGCCAGGGCCGGAATCCCGGCGGCCGGGGCCCCGGCGGATGCGATGGCGACCGGGGCGGCGGCCGACACGGCGGCGTAGGCGTCGACCATCCCGCCCGTGATCGTCCGGCCGGCCAGCGAGGGGAGCGGCTTGGTGGTCGCGTCGATCCGCTGGACAACCTGGGCGGCGCCGAAGCCGGGGTTGAGGCCCGAGACCAGGGCCGCGACCCCCGATACGTACGCCGTCGCCATCGAGGTGCCCGACAGGGTCTCGACGCCATAGGCGTTGATGGCCGTCGGGACGTCGCTGACGATGTTATCCCCGGGCGCGGCGAGGTCGACGGTCCGCGACCCGTAATTCGAGTAGCTGGGAAGGTTGCCGTTGCGGTCGACGGCGGCGACGCTCAGCTGGTTGGGGAACCGGTAGTTGGCCGGGTAGGACGGAGAGGAGTTGTTGTCCACGCCCCGGTTGCCGGCGGCCGACACGAAGACGACGTTGTGGGCGTTGGCATAGGCGATCGAGTCTTGCAGGGGGGCCGTGTTGGCCTCGTCCCCGCCCCAGCTCGCGTTGATCACCCGGGCCCCGTGGTTGACCGCGTAATAGATGGCGGCCACGGCGTCGTCGGTGGTCCCGTCGCCGTTGGAGTCGAGGAACTTCAGCGGCATGATCTGGACGTTCCAGGCGACCCCGGAGACGCCATATCCGTTGTTCCCGGCCGCCCCGATGATCGCCGAGACGTGGGTGCCGTGGCCGTTGTCGTCCTGGACGTAATTATTGTGCGAGATGAAGTTCCAGCCGTGGATGTCGTTGGGATAGCCGGCCGCCGCGCCGTCGGTCGGGTTGGTCCAGATCCGGCCCGCGAAGTCGGGGTTGACCAGGTCGATCCCGGTGTCGATCACCGCCACGATCGTCGAGCGGTTGCCGGTGGTGACCCCCCACGCCTCGGGGGCGTTGATGTCGACGTTGTTGGCGTTGTTCAGGCCCCACTGGGCGCCGAAGCCGGGGTCGTTGGGCAGGACCGGGGCCGACTCGGCATGGACCCTCGCATCGGGGACGGCGTAGATGACCTCGGGATCCGCCCCGAGCCCCGCGATCGCCGCCCACGGCGCGATCCCCTCGCCGAGCGTGACCAGCTCGGGGCCGTCGGGATAGGAGGCCGAGACCCGGCCCCGGTAGGGGGCCAGGGCCGCGTCCTGCCGGGCCGCGGGGGTCCCGGCCGCGAATCGGACCAGGACGCTGTTCGAAGGTCCCGGCTCGGGGACCGGCCAGACCGACGGCAGATCGACGCTCAGGAGTGACCGCGACTCCAGCCTCTCGACGTGGAGCCTGCGGCGCGCGGATCGGGCCGGTCGAATCATGGGGGGCAATCCCGGTGCGAGGCAAGGGGGTGGGGCTTCCGAAGGATCGCGACCGAGGCCGCGCAGCGTCGTCCGCTAGTCTAAATTTACCACATCGCCGACCCGTCACCGGCCATTCGGGACGACGCCCCGGCAAGTCGCGGCTGCGCGAGACCCGACCCCATCCGAGGTCGGATCGGTGCCGCGATGCGATGCACGCAACGTCCAATCTTAATCGGACGTTCACCGGCCCCGCAAGGGTCGATTAACGCGGCTTCCCGGCCCGGCCCGGGGAAGGACCGCCGGGGTCAGCCGGCGCCCGGCTGGTCGTGCGAATGGGAATGCCCGTGGTCGTGGGCATGCCCGTGGTCGCCCTCGATCGGGCGGGTGGGGGCCAGGACGAGACGGCCGGTCTCCACGCCCTTGGTCCCGATCAGGCCGTCGGCCAGCTCGCGGACCACCTTGGCCGACCCCCGGACCAGGATCACCTCCAGGCATCGCCGGGCGTCGAGGTGGACGTGGGTGGTCGAGACCACCTTGTTGAGGTGGAGGTGCTGCAACTCGGTCAGCCGTTCGGCGACCCGGCCGGCGTGGTGGTCGTAGATCAGCGTGACCACGCCCATCGCCTCGCCCTCCTCGGAGGCGACCGCCTCCTCGACGAGCGCGGCGCGCATCAGCCCCCGGACCGCCTCGCTCCGGTTGGGATAGCGGTGCTCCTCGCGATACCGATCGAACTTGTCGAGCAGCTCGCCGCCGATGGCCACGCTGAACCGGATGAGGGGTTCCTTCACGGCGGCGATTCTCCCCGGAGGTCGCGGACGGCGGAGATCCGATCGGACGCCTCAGGAGACCTTCGGGACCTCGACCCATCCCCCATCCCGGCCCGAGCTGGCGACGGCCGCCTCGATGAACGCCATCCCGGCCACGCCGTCGGCGAGGTCGGGGTGCGGGAAGGGCGCGGGGACCTTCTCGCCCAGCCCGGCCCGGATGGCGAGCTGGAGCGAGAGGTGGAGGTTGGCCAGGGCCTCGTGGAACCCCTCGGGGTGGCCCGACGGGACCCGGATATATGGCTTGATCGACGCGGGGAAGTAGGAATATTCGGCCCCCAGGCGGTAGAGCTTCAGGGGCTGGCCGCCGGCATAGTGCTTGAGGACGTTGTGGTCGGTGATCGACCATTCCAGGGTCCCCTTGGTCCCGCTGATCCGGAACCCGTTGTCGTTCTGGGCGCCGATGGTGATCTGCGAGGCGGCGATGGTGGCGATCCCGCCGTTATCCAGCTCGGCCAGGACGGTGAAATCGTCGTCCAGGGCCCGGCCCTTGACGAACGTGTGGAGCCGGGCCTGGACCCGGACGGCCGACAGGCCGGCGACGAACCGGACGAACTCGTAGGCGTGGGTCCCGATGTCGCCGCCGCAGCCCGAGGCCCCGGCCTTGGCCGGGTCGACCCGCCAGGCGGCCTGCTTCTGGCCGTCGGCCTCCAGGTTGGTCGCCAGCCATCCCTGCGGATACCAGGCCTCGGCCTTCCGGACCTCGCCGATGGCGCCGTCCTTGACCAGCTCCTTCGCGAGCATGACCATCGGGAAGCCGGTATAGGTGTAAGCGACGGCGAACGGGGTCTTCGCCCTCGTCGCCGCCTGATGGAGCCGCTTCGCCTCGTCGAGCGTGGTCGTCAGCGGCTTCTCGCACATCACGCCGATCCCCGCCTCGGCGGCGGCCAGCGCCGGGCCGAAGTGGGCATCGTTGGGCGTGACGATGGTGACGTAATCGATCCGATCGCCCACGGGAAGGGCCGCCTCGGCCTTCATCATCGACTGCCAGTCGCCGTAACCCCGGGCGAAGAACAGCTCTTTCGCCGACTCGATCGACTCCTCGGGCTTGCTCCGGAGGGCCCCGGCGGTCAGCTCGGCCGCGTTGTCCATCAGGATGGCGCGGCGGTGGGGTGCTCCGAAGAAGTTGGCCGGACCCCCGCCCCCGACCATCCCCGCCCGCAGCTTGCGTCGACTCATCGCGTCGGACTCCCCCCTCGGATCGCCTCGGATCGTGATCGGGCCGGGTCGTCGCCCGGGAAAGGCCACTATAACCCCGCGCCGGGCGCCCGCAAGTGGCGGTCGGCGGTCGTCGTTCAATCCACGATCGACGCGAGGACCCGGGCGACGAGCTGGTCTTCGAAGTCCTTGGGGAACCGGTCGCCGTCGCCGAGGCGGACGAAGATGAGGTCGCGGCTCGGGAGGACGAACCCGTCGTTGTGGTTCCGGCCGGAGGTCATGACCAGGTCGGGGGGGGCCTGCTTCCACCGGGGATGGACCCACCACTGGGCGCCGTAGGTGGGGTTGGCGGGCGAGCCCTTCCAGGCGAAGTCGTAGTAGGCGGCCGGGACGATCCGCCTGCCGGCCCAGTCGCCCCGGTGCAGGGCCAGCTGGCAGAACCGGGCGTGCTCGCGGGGGTTGGTGAAGATCCCGCTGTAACCCTGGCTGAACGGCCCGATCCCGTCGATCCCGCCGAGGGCCTGCCAGCGGATCTGGGCGATCCCGATCGGGTCGAACAGGCGCTCCTTGAGGAATGGGAAGAGGTCGACCCCGGTCGCCCGGTGGAACAGGACGACCAGGTGCGCGACGCCGGCATTGCTGTATTGGAAGACCTGGCCCGGCTCGCCCTTGAGCCGGGCGAACGGGGATCCTTCCGCGAGGCCGAAGGCGTATTCAAACGGCCGCTTCGTCGGGACCGGCTCGGGCCCGACGCCCGAGGCCATGTTGAGGAAGTGGCGGACGGTCGCGCGGGCCTTGCGCGGGTCGGGGAGCGGGAGCGATTCGGGGAGCCACTCGGCGTTGCAGACCTCGGTGTCGAGCGCGAGCGGCTTGCCGGACGGGGTCGTCGCCGCGCCGAAGTCGGAGAGGATCAGGCCGAAGGCGGTGCTGGTGTACGCCTTGGAGCTGGAGTAGATGTTGTAGTCCGACTTCCGGTCGCCGCCCCGATACCACTCGCCGACGATCAGGCCGTGGCGGATCACCAGGAAGCCGGTGTTGCCCGGGGCCTCGGCATTGTATTCCCAGGCCCGGGCGAGCTTGTCCCAGTCGATCCCGGCCCGGCTCCGGATCGCGTCCCTGGCGGCGGCGTCGGGCGGGCCCGACTCGGGGAGGAGCGACTTCCAGCCGCCCTGGGCCTCGGGGGGCGGGAACTCCCCGGCCAGCTTCGGGGCGGGCCCTTCGGCCGGCGCCCCCGCATGGGCCGGGCAGAGGCCGGCAAGGGTCATCAACACGGTCAGAGACCGGCTCCAGTGGCGCATCGTCCTGCTCCGGGTGGGATCGGCGGGGGCCGTCGCCGACGCGACGGCCCCTCCACTCCCGCCCAGGATACGATGCGTCCGGCCGGCTCGCCAGCGGCCTGCCGCCGGACGCCGATCGATCAGTCCGGCCGCCCGATCCCGACCGCGGGCAGGCCGGAGGACGGGGGCCGATCGGCGAATGAGGTCAGGAGGATCGACGCGCCGGCCGGCTCCGGGGCCCGATAGCCCCCCCCCGGCGTATGGGACCGGGGCTTCAGCCAGGGCGGGACGCCGGGGGTTGTCGTCGGCCGGGGCTCGACCTCGCAGCCGAACCGCTCGCGGGCGATCAGGGGGCGGATGACCTCGGCCACCTTCCCCTCGGTGAAGGCCCGCTGCAGCGTCCCGTCGGCCAGGACATTGGCGACGGCCGCCATGATCATCCCCTGGTCGATGGCCAGCTCACATTGGGAAACCAGCCCGGATTTGACGTCGACCGAGTCGAGGAACCCGTGCGAGCCATAGGCCTGGAACCGGGTCGCCAGGACCTCGACGTTGTTCATCGCCGCGCGGGGGGCATAAGCGAGGGCGAGGAACGAGGCATGGGGCGTGACGACGGTGTCGCCGGCCGAGTCGGCCCGGCGGCCGTCGACGCTCAGGGCGGCCACCCCGTAGACCCGGTAACCCCCGCCGGGGATGCTCGCCGGCGAAGAACCCCAGGCGTCCAGATGGGCGTCATGGGTGGCGTTCTCGATCGAGGCCCGGACGTAGAGGAGATGGTTGACCCCCCAACCCTGCGGGGCCCATTCGGCCTCGGGGACGAACAGCGTGACCATCAGGGCCTCGAACATCGAGCCGTCCCAGCTCGGGACCACCCGGAGCCCCCGGTAGGCCCGGTAACCCTCCTCGACCGGGACGCCCAGGTATTCGCGGACCTCGCCCCGACTCGTCGACGACCGGCTGTCGCCGTCGGGCGGGCGGGCCCGCGACATCCGGAAGTAGTGCTCGGGCGGGAGATGGCCCAGCGCGATCCCGACGTAGCTGGCGATCCGGGCCTCGGTGTTCAGCATCCCGTAGTGGAACGGGGCGAAGGTATGATCGTCGGCGTAATATCCGCCGCGGAGGAGGCCGGGGTGGGCCCGGGGATTGGTCGGCTCGTAAGGATCATAGAAGAACTTGAAGTTCATCGCGTCGAGCAGCTTGTCGGCCGGCTCGCGGAAGGCGGGGCGGGCGTTGCGGACCATGATCAGGGCGGCGGCGAGCCAACCGTTGTCGACGGTCGAGAGGAAAGGGCGGATCGGGCCGCCTCCCGGCCAGGTCTTCAGGGTGGAGCCGTCCCGGGGGTCGTACCAGTTGTAGAAGAAGCCGTTGGACCGCTCCAGCTTGCCGACCGCGTCCAGGGTCCGGCCCAGCCGGCTTGAGGCTTCCTCGCTGTCGATGATCCGGAGGTCCTCGGCCGCGATCGTGCTCCAGAGATAGGCGGCGATGTCGGAAGGCGACGTGAACGTGGCCGCCGCCCACCCGGAGGAGGTCCGGGAGATCATGTCGGCCGGCAGGCCGGTGGGTTGCGTCATCTCGCGGAACGATCGCCACGTGTCCCGGGCGTATCCGACCAGTGCCGCGCGATCGGCGGGGCCGAGGTCGGCGGGGCCGAAGTCGGGCGGCCCCGCCCGGGCCACCGAAGGGCAGGTGAGCAGGACGAGCAAGGCCGAGAGCCGTCGCCATTTCATGGTCGGATCCTCCCCACCCTTGAAAGGGAGCGTGAAGGGGCTGGAGACGGGAACCTCGACGATCGAAATCGGTCGGGGCGGGCCCGCTCGCCCGCGTCGCACTCACTTCCATTCTACACATCGGACTTCGCGTGAGCCTCGATCACACGACGTCCAGTAACGATTCGCCCCGGGAGTCGGGCGAGTTCGCTTCGCCCCGAGCGGGGGCGTCGTCCATCGACGCCGGCCGCGATGACTGCCCGAAGCGGCCGGTCAAGGCCGCGAAAAAAGTCGTCGAGATTGGCACGGGCGCGACGACGTCGACCCCTCGGCGTCATCGCTCCCTCCTCGAAGTCCGGCGGCCGGGCGATGGGGCCCGGGGGGCTGGCCGTCGAGGAATTGTCCAGTATCACTGCGATTGTGCGCGACATATGGGTGTCGAGCAAGGGCAATGCCGTCGAATCTGGGGAGTGGCGTAGAATGGGCGGACCGGTTATCCTCCCCGGATCGGAACGGCGAAGGCCCCCGGTCGATCCGGGACGGCGACGAGGCGGACCATGGCCCCCGGGATCCTGCTCGCAACGCGGCTCGTGGATCATCCGGCGGGCCCGGCCGGACATCCTGCTGATCGACGAAATCGACCACGACCCCGACGGCCGGGGCCCCCAAGGGTCCCAGGAGAACGACCGCTTCGTCGGCCAGAACGGGGCCGAGCCGATCGACTGTCCGCATCGATTTGCCTCCGAGGAGAATACCGGCGTCCCCATCGGCCGTGACCTGGACGGTGACGGCAAGATGGTCGTCGAGCCGGGCTCGCGGGCTTACGGCAACGATTCGTTCGGATTCGGCCGCTTCTCGGGGCAATCTGGCCTTGTCGTGTTCGCGAAATACCCCGTCGACCGCCCCGCCGTCCTCGATTTCCGGGCCTTCCTCCGGAAAGACCGGCCCGCCGCGATCCTCCCGACCCGGCCGGGAGGAGGATGAAGCCGGCCGTCGCCAGCTCGGATCACCGCCCGGTCTACCAGGATCTCGCCATCGATTGAGGGGAACGATTCACGATGATCCGACGTCCGACAGCAATGATTTGCCTGGTCGCGGGCCTGGGACTGCTCGCGACGGCCTCCGGGACGGCCCGGGGCCAGGGGCTCGAATCCGTCAAGGCCCGCTACACCAAGCATGAATTCCGGATCCCGATGCGCGACGGGGTCAAGCTGTTCACGGCCGTCTACGTCCCCAAGGACGACACCCGGCCGTACCCGATCCTCCTCAATCGGACCCCTTACAGCGTCAAGCCTTACGGCGTCGACTTCTCGAAGAGCGACCTGGGCCCGTCGGAGGCCTTCGCCACGGCCGGGTACATCTTCGCGTACCAGGACGTCCGGGGCCGTTGGATGTCGGAGGGGACCTTCGTCAACATGAGGCCGACCCGATCCGACGTCGAGAAGGACGCCGTCGACGAGTCGACGGACACCTTCGACACGATCGACTGGCTGGTCAAGAACGTCCCCAACAACAACGGCAAGGTCGGCCAGTCGGGTATCTCGTACCCCGGCTTCTACACGGCCTGCGGGCTGGTCGGGTCGCACCCGGCGCTCAAGGCGGCCTCGCCCCAGGCTCCCGTGACCGACTGGTTCATCGGCGACGACTTCCACCACAACGGGGCCTTCTTCCTGCCCCACGCGTTCAACTTCCTGGTCAACTTCGGCCGGCCCCGGCCCGCCCCGACCCGGAAGGACGCCACCCCGTTCGAGCACGGGACCGCCGACGGCTATGACTTCTTCCTGAACCTCGGACCGCTCCCCAACGCCGACGCCCGGTTCCTCAAGGGCGACGTCGCATTCTGGAACGAGCTGATGCAGCACGGGACCTACGACGGTTACTGGAAGGCCCGGAACCTCCGTCCCCACCTCAAGGAGGTCAAGCCGGCCGTGATGACCGTCGGCGGCTGGTTCGACGCCGAGAACCTCTTCGGCGCCCTGGAGTGCTACAAGCAGATCGAGGCGAGCAGCCCGGGCGCCACCAACATCCTGGTCATGGGCCCCTGGTCGCACGGCCAGTGGGGCGGCCGGAACGACCCCGGCGACCACCTCGGCCGGGCCCGGTTCGACGCCAAGACGGCGGACTTCTACCGCAAGGAGGTCGAATTCGCGTTCTTCGAGCACCACCTCAAGGGGGCGCCCGACCCCAAGCTCCCCGAGGCCCTCGCCTTCCAGACCGGCGTCAACCGATGGCGGCGGCTCGACGCCTGGCCGCCGAAGGCCGCCCGGCCCCGGTCGCTCACCCTCCTGGCCGGCGGCCGGCTCGGCCTGGACGCCCCGGTCGACCCCGTCGACGAGGCGCCCGACGAGTACGTCAGCGACCCGTCCAGGCCGGTCCCGTTCGTCGAGGACGTCGCCATCGGGATGACGGTGGAGTACATGGTCGACGACCAAAGGTTCGCCTCGCGTCGGCCGGACGTCCTCGCCTACCGGACCGAGCCGCTCGAATCCGACGTCACCCTGGCCGGCCCGGTCGTCCCCGAGCTGACCGTGTCGACCACCGGGACGGATTCGGACTGGGTCGTCAAGCTGATCGACGTCTATCCCGACGACTTCCCCGACCCCAATCCCGGCCCGGCCGGCGGCCGGATGGGCGGCTATCAGCAGCTCATCCGGGGCGACGTGATGCGGGGCAAGTTCCGCGACAGCTTCGAGGAGCCCCGCCCGTTCGAGCCCGGCAGGCCGACCCCGGTCCGGATGAAGATGAACGACGTCTTCCACACCTTCCGGGCCGGGCACCGGATCATGATCCAGGTCCAGAGCTCCTGGTTCCCGCTGGTCGACCGCAACCCGCAGACGTTCGTCGACATCTACAAGGCGACCCCCGCCGACTTCCGCAAGGCGACCCAGCGGGTGTACCATTCGCGGGCGCTCCCCTCGAAGATCAACGTCCTGGTCGAGCCCTGACGCATGTCGACCGAGCCCCGATTCGCCCCGATCCGGACCAACGGGATCACCCTGAATGTCGCCGAGGCCGGGCCCGAGGACGGCCCGGCGGTGATCCTGCTCCACGGCTTCCCCGAGTTCTGGTACGGCTGGCGGCACCAGATCGGGCCCCTGGCCGAGGCCGGATTCCGGGTCCTGGCGCCCGACCAGCGCGGCTATGGCGCCAGCGACAAGCCGCCGGGCGTCGGCTCGTACCGGCTCGACACCCTGGCCGACGACGCGGTCGGGCTGGTCGACGCCATCGGCCGCGACCGGGCGACGATCGTCGGCCACGACTGGGGCGGGATCGTCGCCTGGGCGGCGATGGCCCGCCACCCCGGGCGGTTCGACCGCGCCGCGATCATCAACGCGCCGCACCCGGACGCGATGCGGCGGGAATTGAAGACCAACCCCGCCCAGATGCTCCGGAGCTGGTACGCCTTCTTCTTCCAGATCCCCTGGCTCCCCGAGACGATGTTCCGGGCCCACGACTGGCGGGGCCTGACCCGGGGCCTGGAGCGGAGCAGCCGGCCGGGGACGTTCTCGCCGATCGACCTCGAACTGTACAAGCAGGCCTGGTCCAAGCCCGGGGCGATCACCGCGATGATCCACTGGTATCGGGCCTGGTTCCGGGATCGGTCGAGCCCGGCCGACGACCCCCTGATCCGGGTCCCGACCCTGATCCTCTGGGGGGTCCGCGACCGGTTCATCGGCCCGGGGGTCGCCCGGTCCAGCTTCGCCCTCTGCCGGGACGCCCGGATGGAATGGTTCGACGAGGCGACCCACTGGGTCCACCACGAGGAGCCCGACCGGGTCAACCGGCTCCTGGTCGAATTCCTGACGAACCGTCGATGACCCGCGAGAACTCGACATAGGTCTCGGGCCGGCTCTCGACCGGGGCCCGGATCGGGGTCGGGACCGGCGCCGGGGCCGGGACGGGGGCCGTCCGGGCCTCCTCCGGCCGGCGGTCGGGCCCCGGCGAGGCCACCTCGACCGGCCCATCGGCAACCTCGACGAGGGGGATGGGATCGTCCACCTCTTCCGGAAAAAACGAACCCATCGCGACGTAACCCCCTTCGGACGCAAGGTTTGCCTCTCCATCGGCGGCGGCCTCGTTGATCCGCTCGATCGCCTTGAGGGTCCGGTAGAACTCGCGCTCGGCGGCGGCCTCATACTTCCGGGCCAGGACGCCCTCGCGGGAGGCGTCGAACAGGGCGCGGCCGGCGGCGCCGGCCCGGTCGCGGTCGATGGCGTCGTGGTCGAGGCGGTCGCGATCCTCGATCAGGCCCGCGATCGCGGCGTCGACGATCGCGCCCAGTTCGAGGACGGCGGCCTCGCGACGGGCCGGGTCGCCGATGACCTCCGACAGGGCGGCGATCCGGGAGGCGTGGAGACTCCCGGGGCGCCGGCCGGTCAGGTTCTCGGCCAGGTCGCGATGGGCCCGGCCCCATCGGACCTCGCCCGGACCGGCGAGGTCGGCCCTCAGCTCCTCCCACGATCCGATCATCCGGTCGATCCCCTCGGGCGACCGCCGGAGGAGCCGGGCGGCCCGGGCCGGGTCGGCCGCGATCCCGCCGATGAGATCCTCGACCAGCTGGAGGCGGGCGTCGGCCTCGGCCTCCTCGGCGCCGAGGATGTTCCGGGTCAGCGCGGCCGACTCGTGGCGGACCGACCGGTCGAGGCGGACCGACAGGACCGCCGCCCGCCTGGCCAGGAACCGGGCGGCCTCGTTGACCGGCCTGAGGTCGACCTCGAACGCCTCCAGTCGCCGGTCGACCTCGGCCGCGTCCTCGTCCGGGAGCGCGACCCCCGCGCCGGTCAGGCCGTGCTTGATGGCATTGCGTCGCGATCGTTCCTTGCCCTCGGCGGACGTCGGCCCCCGGCTCTGGAGGGCATTCCGGCGGTTGGCGGCCAGGCGTTCGGGGCTGCACGGCATGGCGGGCTGACCTCGGAAGGGCGTCGGGTCGGGGGCCGGCGGCGATCGCCGCCCGTTGTCCTTTATGTTCAGCCGCGCCGGGGTTTCTTGAGCACACAATTTCCCCCGGCGGGACGGAAAGCCGCAACGGGCCGGCCGGCGATCGCCGCCCCCCTCCTCGGTGGCCCGGGGTCGATCGCGCCCCGCCCCTCCCTCCGTCCTTGCGGACGGCCCGATCGGGTGGCATGATCAGGATCGAGGCCCGTGCGATCGCGGACGGCCGGTCGGGGCGATCGCCCGACGGCGGCCTCCCGGATGCCTCCCCCTCCTGGCGGCCCGAGATCGATGACGCAACCCGGGAAGGCTCCCTCGTACCGTTTCCCCGACGGCTTCGTCTGGGGAGTGGCCGCCGCCTCGACCCAGATCGAAGGTTCGGCGCGCGCGGACGGCAAGGGCGAGTCGATCTGGGACCGGTTCGCGGCCACCCCGGGCACGATCCGGGGCGGCCACACGCCCGAGGTTGCCTGCGACCATTACCGCCGGTTCGAGGCCGACGCCGACCTGATCCGCGACCTCGGGCTGGGCCACTATCGTTTCTCGGTCGCCTGGCCCCGGGTCTTCCCCTCGGGGGACGGGCCGATCAACCCGGCCGGCCTCGACTTCTACGACCGGCTGGTCGACGCCCTCCTGGCCCGGGGCGTCCGGCCCTGGATCACCCTGTTCCACTGGGACCTCCCCCAGGCGCTCGAATACCGGGGCGGATGGCCCTGGCGCGGGACGGTCGACGCCTTCCGGCCCTACGCCGAGGCCGTCGTCCGCCGCCTGGGCGACCGGGTCGACCGATGGTTCACGGTCAACGAGATCCCCTGCTTCGTCGGCTTCGGCTACGGCAGCGGGTACTTCGCGCCGGGGCGTCGCGAGTCGGCCCGGGTCATCAACCGGGCTTATCACCACGCGCTCCTGGTGCATGGCCACGCCGTGGAGGCGGTCCGGTCGTTCGGCAGGCCGGGGTCGCTGGTCGGCCTGGTGCATAATCATATCCCGCCCCCTCCCATCCCCGTGACCGAGACCGACGCCGACATCGGGGCCGCCCTGGCCGAATACGAGCGGACCAACGGCCAGCTCATGGGCCCGATCTTCCGGGGCCGCTACCCCGACGCCTTCCTGGAGGCGGCCGGGCCCGACGCGCCCGAGGTCCGGCCCGGCGACCTGGAGGTGATCTCCCGGCCGACCGACTTCCTCGGCCTCAACATCTATGCGGGCGACTTCATCCGGTCGGGCGTGGGGGGGAGGCCCGAGCTCCTGCCGTTCCCCCGCCAGTATCCGCACGGCGACCTCCCCTGGCTCCGGATCACGCCCGAGGTCCTCTACTGGGGCGTCCGCCTGGCGAGCGAGGTCTACGGCGTCCGGGCCTTCACCATCACCGAGAACGGCGCCGCCTTCGACGACGCCCCGACCGAGGCCGGCGAGGTGATCGACCTCGACCGCCGCGAATACCTCCGGACCTACCTCGTCGGCCTCCACCGGGCGATCGCCGAGGGCTACGACGTCCGGGGCTATTTCCTCTGGACCCTGATGGACAACTGGGAGTGGTCCGAGGGGTTCGCCAAGCGATTCGGGATCGTCCGCCACGACCCCGACACGGGAGATCGCACGCCCAAGCTGAGCGCCCGGTGGTATTCCGAGGTCGTCCGGCAGAACCGGATCGTGTAGAAAACTCTTTACATGAATGTATTATCTTCCATAACAACAATATTGTGTAGGGTGGTGTCGAGCGGAGCGAGGCCCACCATCCCGGGCGGTACGACG